>Ga0209572_1000103_pt1 | contig 187400 bp, 171 predicted proteins | sample EBPBio232012_DNA_FD_185867 | JGI IMG/M metagenome (GOLD analysis project Ga0209572, IMG submission 185867) | Wastewater treatment Type I Accumulibacter community from EBPR Bioreactor in Madison, WI, USA - Reactor 1_1/23/2012_ DNA (SPAdes)... | ecosystem: Engineered > Bioreactor > EBPR >...
GGCCGCGCTGCTGACCTATGGCGAGCCGGCCGTGCAGACGCCAGACGAGGCGCAGGCCCTGGTCGTGGTGGCCCCGCGCCCGGGCACGGTGTCGCCCTGGGCCAGCAAGGCCAGCGACATTGCCCGCAACTGCGGCATTGCGGTGCGCCGGGTGGAGCGGGTGATTGAGTACAAAATCAGCCTCAAGCGCAAGCTGGTCGGGCGCAACCAGCTATCGAATGATGAGTGGGCGGCGATGGCCGAGCAACTGCACGACCGCATGACCGAGACGGTGCTGCCCGACCTGCAGGGTGCACGCGCGCTGTTCGATGTGCTGGCGCCCGAGCCGCTGGCGCACGTCGACGTGCTGGGGGGCGGACGCGCCGCGCTGCAGCAGGCCAACGCCGACTGGGGCCTGGCGCTGGCGAGCGACGAGATCGACTACCTGCTGGACGCCTTCACCCGCCTGGGCCGCAACCCCACCGACGTCGAGCTGATGATGTTCGCCCAGGCCAACAGCGAGCACTGCCGGCACAAGATCTTCAACGCCGACTGGCGCATCGACGGCGTGGCGCAGGACAAGAGCCTGTTTGCCATGATCCGCCACACCCATCAGCAAAACCCACGGCACACGGTGATCGCCTACAGCGACAACGCCGCCGTGATGGAGGGCGGCGAGGTCGAGGCCTTTCAGGTCAAATCGCCCTTCGGCGCCGACGCAGACAGCGCGGGCAGCTATCAAAAAGAGAGTCAACTGCGCCACGTGCTGATGAAGGTGGAGACGCACAACCACCCCACGGCGATCAGCCCCTTTCCGGGCGCCAGCACCGGCGCGGGTGGCGAGATCCGCGACGAAGGCGCCACCGGCCGCGGCGCCCAGCCCAAGGCGGGCCTGACAGGTTTCACGGTCAGCAAGCTGTGGGACAGCCCGCATGGCCGGCCCGCGCACATGGCCAGCGCGCTGCAGATCATGACCGAGGGGCCGCTGGGCGGCGCGGCCTTCAACAACGAATTCGGCCGGCCCAACCTGCTGGGGTACTTTCGCGAATACGAATTGCCAGTCGGCGCGCCCGGCCACGAGGTGCTGCGCGGCTACCACAAGCCGATCATGATCGCCGGCGGCCTCGGGCAGATCGACGCGCGGCTGACGCACAAGATCGAATTTCCCGCCGGCAGCCTGCTGATCCAGCTGGGTGGCCCGGGCATGCGCATCGGCATGGGTGGCGGCGCGGCCTCGTCGCTGGCCAGCGGCGCCAACGCGGCGCAGCTCGACTTTGATTCGGTGCAGCGCGGCAACCCCGAGATCCAGCGCCGCGCCCAGGAGGTCATCACCCAGTGCCAGGCCCTGGGCACGGACAACCCCATCCTGGCCATCCACGACGTCGGCGCCGGCGGGCTGTCCAACGCCTTTCCCGAGCTGGTCAACGACGCCGGGCGCGGCGCGCGCTTCGATTTGCGCGCCGTGCCGCTGGAAGAAAGCGGCTTGGCGCCCAAGGAAATCTGGTGCAACGAAAGCCAGGAGCGCTACGTGCTGGCCATCGCGCCCGAATCGCTGCCGCTGCTGGAGCAGCTGTGCGCGCGCGAGCGCTGCCCGTTTGCCGTGGTCGGTGTGGCCACCGAGGCACGCCAGCTGCTTCTGCATGACGCCGACGCCCCCGCGTCGGCACAGCCGGTCGACATGCCGATGGACGTGCTGCTGGGCAAACCGCCCAAAATGCAGCGCGACGTGCAAAGCGTGCAGCGCCAGTTCACGCCCCTGCAGCTGGACGACGTGAAGCTGCAAGACGCGGTGATCCAGGTGCTGAGCCACCCCACGGTGGCCAGCAAGCGCTTTCTGGTCACCATCGGCGACCGCACCGTGGGCGGCCTGACGCACCGCGACCCCATGGTTGGCCCCTGGCAGGTGCCGGTGGCCGACTGCGCGGTCACCCTGGCGGACTACCGCGGCTTTGCCGGCGAGGCCATGAGCATGGGCGAGCGCACGCCGCTGGCCGCGCTGGACGCCCCTGCCTCGGGCCGCATGGCCGTCTGCGAAGCCATCACCAACCTACTGGCCGCGCCCATCGAGCTGGAGCGCGTCAAGCTGTCGGCCAACTGGATGGCTGCCTGCGGCGAGCCGGGCGAGGACGCCGCGCTGTACGCCACCGTGCGCGCCGTCGGGCTGGAGCTGTGCCCGGCCCTGGGCGTGAGCATCCCGGTCGGCAAGGACAGCCTGTCCATGCGCACGCAGTGGACCGACGGGCAGGGCGCGGCGCGCAAGGTGGTGTCGCCCGTCAGCCTGATCGCCACCGCCTTTGCCAGCGTGGCCGACGTGCGCGGCACGCTCACGCCGCAGCTCGACCGCGATGAGGCCGACACCACCCTGATCCTGGTCGATCTGGGCCATGGCCGCCACCGCCTGGCCGGCAGCATCCTGGCGCAGGCACTGGGCCAGAGCGGCTGCCCGCAGGCCGACGGCGTGCCCGACCTGCACGACCCGCAAGACCTGATCGCCCTGGTGGCGGCCGTCAACCAGCTGCGCGCCGAAGGAAAAATCCTCGCCTACCACGACCGCAGCGACGGTGGCCTGCTGGCTTGCGTGGCCGAGATGGCGTTTGCCGGTCAGGTGGGGGTGGCACTGAACGTCGACCTGCTGATCAACGAAGGCGACGGCATCAGCGACAGCCGCATGGAATCGGGCGAGGGCAAGGACTGGGCGCGCCAGGTCAGCGGCCGGCGCGAGCTGCTCACCCTCAAGGCGCTGTTCGCCGAGGAGCTGGGCGTGGTGCTGCAGGTGCGCACCGCCGAGCGCGACGCCGCGCTGCGGGTGCTGCGCGCCCACGGCCTGGCGCGGCTGAGCCACGTCATCGGCAAGACCCGGCCCGATGCCTCGCCCATCGACAAGGGCAAGGGCTGCCTGAGCGTGTGGCGCGACACCAGGGAGGTGTTTTCCGCCAGCCTGCACGACCTGCGGCAGGTGTGGGACAGCGTCAGCTGGAAGATCGCCCGCGAGCGCGACCACCCCGAATGCGCCGACGCCGAACACGCCGCCGCCGGCGCTCCGGGCGACCCGGGCCTGCACGTGGCCCTGTCCGATGAATTCAAACAAAAACTGGCCCTGACGCAGACGCAGCAAGCGCCAGAAGCTACCAAAAACATAGTGATCGGCGGTGCTCGGCCCCGGGTGGCCGTGCTGCGCGAGCAGGGCGTCAACTCGCACGTCGAGATGGCCTGGGCCTTCACCGAGGCCGGCTTCGACGCCTTCGACGTCCACATGACCGACCTGCAGAGCGGGCGCGCGCGCCTGTCGGACTTCCGCGGCCTGGTGGTGTGCGGCGGCTTCAGCTATGGCGACACGCTGGGCGCGGGCGTCGGCTGGGCGCGCTCGATCACCTTCAACCCGGCGCTGTCGGCGCAGTTCCAGGGCTTCTTCGGGCGCCCCGACACCTTCGCCCTGGGCGTGTGCAACGGCTGCCAGATGTTCGCCGAACTGGCTGGCATCATCCCCGGCGCCGAGCACTGGCCGCGCTTTACCACCAACCGCAGCGAGCGCTTCGAGGCGCGGCTGTCGCTGGTCGAGGTGCTGGACAGCCCCAGCATCCTGCTGGCCGGCATGGCTGGCAGCCGGCTGCCGATCGCGGTCTCGCACGGCGAGGGTTTTGCCAACTTCAGCCAGCGCGGCAACGCCGGGCAGGTGCTGGCCGCCATGCGCTTCGTCGACCACCACGGCCAGCCGACCGAGCAGTACCCCGCCAACCCCAACGGCAGCCCTGGCGGCCTGACGGCCGTCACCACCGCCGACGGCCGCTTCACCGCCATGATGCCGCACCCCGAGCGGGTGTTTCGCAACATCCAGATGAGCTGGACCGACGGCGACCCGTCGGCCTTCAGCCCCTGGATGCAGATCTGGCGCAACGCGCGGCGCTGGGTGGGGTGAGGGCCAGCTGCGCCCAGATTCGACTGGTCGGTTGCATCGAAGCCATGTCGACCATCCAGCCATTTCCCTGGGGCAGGCTCCAGCGCCTGCCTGAACACACCCTCACCCACAGCTTGCAGGACCACATGACGGACGTGGCCGCCGTCCTGCATCGCTTGCTGTACCTGCCCGCCGTGCAACGGGCGCTGCAGCAGGCCGCAGGCCGCCCGTTGACGAACGTGGATCGGGCGCGCCTGAGTATTCACAGCAGGGTTTCGCTGTCAGGGGACGGTCGCAACGCCGCCAGTTGTGCCTGCAATTGCGGCAATGCCGTCTGCACGGTTTCCCACGCCACCTCCAGGTTGATGTCGAAATACCCGTGCGCAATGCGGTTGCGCATGCCGCGCATGCTGCGCCACGGCACATCGGCATGTGCCTGGACAAACGCCGGGTAGCCATCCATTGCTTTGGTCGCGGCCTCGCCCACGATGATGAGGCTCATGATGACCGCCTGCTGGGTACGCTTGTCACCCAGAAATTCGCCCTGCGTCATGCCTTGTACAAAGGCGCAGGCATCGGCTGCGGCCTGCTGCATGTGGTCAAGGTAGTCCGACAGCCGGTTCTCATTCATAGCGGCTGGGCCTCGGCAAGCACCTGGGCGCGGAACTTGGGAGGCAGATCGGCGGGTGTGCGCACATCGATCTGGACACCAAGCAGAGTCTCCAGCTCATCTTGCAGTCCACCCAGATCAAACAGCGTGGTGCCGGGCAAAGCGTCTACCAGCAGATCGAGGTCGCTGCCCTCTTGGTCGGTGCCGTGCAGGACGGAGCCAAAGACGCGCGGGTTCACCGTCCGAAAGCGCTCCACGGCTTCGCGTACGGCATGGCGCTGCTGCTGGAGCACGACGGAGGGGCGCATGGGGCATCCTTTCACTTGGCTGATGATCGCGATTGTCGAAGCTTGGCCAGGAAAATGCCAGAACCACCTGCGGATATCCTACGGGTTGCTATTACAAAAGGGAGGACTGTATGCCGCCGTCCTATAGGCCCGAGAAATCCCGCTACACGAACATCTGAGCGGTGGTTGCCCCGCGCGAGCGGGGATACGATAGCCCGCGCCGCGTTGCCGCTTTGGCCCGCGCACCAAGGAGCCTGCCCATGCGCCGTACTGTTCTGAAGACCCTGCTGGCCGCGCCGGCCGCCATCGTCCTGGCGCTGGCGTCGCCGGTGGTGCTGGCGCAGGCTCCGTCCAAGCCGGTGCGGCTGGTGGTGCCGGCGCCGGCGGGCGATGGCTCGGACGTGCTGGCGCGCGCCATCGCGCAGGAGATGTCGGCCGGCCTGGGGCAGCCCGTGCTGATCGAGAACCGGCCCGGTGCTGGCGGCAGCATCGCCTCGGACATGGTGGCCAAGGCCGCGCCCGACGGCCACACCCTCATCCTGGGCAATGGCAGCTCGCACGGCGTCACGCCCAGCCTGTATCCCAGGCTGCCCTACGACACGCTGAAGGACTTTGCGCCGATCACCCTGGTGGCGACGGCGCCCAACGTGCTGGTGGTCAGCGCCAGCCTGCCGGTGGGCAACGTGCGCGAGTTCATCGCCCATGCCAAGGCGCGGCCGGGCCAGCTGCACATCGCCTCGGGTGGCAACGGCAGCCTGTCGCACCTGTCGGCCGAGCTGTTCAAGAGCATGGCCGGCGTCGATCTGGTGCATGTGCCCTACAAGGGCGCCGCGCCCGGCCTGACCGACCTGGCCGCCGGCCAGGTGGCGGCGATGATCATCAACATCCCGTCGGCGCAGGGCCTGCTCAAGTCCGGCCGGCTGAAGGCGCTGGCCACCACCGGCCAGCAGCGTGCCGCGGCCCTGCCCGAGGTGCCGACACTGGACGAGTCGGGCCTGAAGGGCTATGAGACCACGTCCTGGTTCGCCCTGCTGGCGCCGGCGCGCACGCCGGCCGCGGCCATCGACCGGCTGCAAGCCGAAACCGCCAAGGCGCTGGCGACAGCCGCCGTGCGCGAACGCCTGGCGACCATGGGGCTGACGCCGGTGGGCAACACGCCGGCGCAGTTCGACGCCTTCATGCGCGCCGAGATCGCCAAGTACGCCAGGGTGATCAAGGATGCCGGGGTGAAGATCGACTGAACCGGGCCGTTCCAGCAGACGCCCCGCGGCGCCGGCTGGCTGGCCCGCGCCGCCCGAGCTTGCAATGGCCACCGCCGTGACCGGCACGTTGCCACATGTAATACAGTCGCCGTTTTGTTGTACCCACAGGAGACTTGGCATGCGCCGTACCGTTTTGAAGACCCTGCTGGCCGCGCCGGCCGCCATTGCGCTGCCGCGCCTGGCCTTGGCCCAGGGCAAGCCCGAAAAAAGCAAGCTGACGATCGCGGTCGGCGGCAAGAACCTGTTCTATTACCTGCCGCTGACCATTGCCGAGCAGCTGGGCTACTTCAAGGACGAGGGCCTGCAGGTGGAGATTCCCGACTTCGCCGGCGGCGCCAAGGCGCTGCAGGCGCTGGTGGGCGGCAGCGCCGACGTGGTGTCGGGCGCGTACGAGCACACCATCAACATGCAGGCCAAGAACCAGCCCATCATGTCGATCGTGCTGCAGGGCCGCGCGCCGCAGATCGTGCTGGCGGTGTCGACCAAGACCATGCCCGGCTACAAGTCGATCGCCGATCTCAAGGGCAAGAAGATCGGCGTGACGGCGCCGGGCTCGTCCACCGCCATGATGGCCAGCTACGTGCTGGCCAAGGCGGGCCTGAAGGCCAGCGACGTGTCCTTCATCGGCGTGGGCGCGTCCAGCGGCGCCATCTCGGCCGTGAAGTCGGGCCAGGTGGACGCCATCGCCAACCTCGACCCGGTGATCACCATGCTGCAGCGCGACAACCTGATCAAGGTGGTGGCCGACACGCGCACGCTCAAGGACACGCAGGCCGTCTACGGTGGCCCGATGCCCGCCGCCTGCCTGTACACGCCGGTCAAGTTCGTGCAGGACAACCCTGGCACCACGCAGGCGCTGGCCAATGCCATGGTGCGCGCGCTGCGCTGGCTGCAGAAGGCGGGGCCGTCGGACATCGTCAAGACCGTGCCCGATGCCTACCTGCTGGGCGATCGCGCGCTGTACCTGGCGGCCTGGGAGCGCGTGCGCGAGGCCATCTCGCCCGACGGCCTGATGCCCGAGGCCGGCCCGACCACCGCGCTGCGCATGCTGCAAACCTTCGAGGACAGCCTGAAGGGCAAGTCCATCGACCTGGGCAAGACCTACACCAACAGCTTCGCCAGGAAGGCCGCCGCCAAGTACGGCTGAGCCCCGGACCCGCTGGCGCACCAGCCGCACGGCGCGCTGGTGCATATGTTTTTGATAGCTGCTGGCGCTCGACCTGCCTGGGCTTGAGGCATATTTTTCTCATGAACACTTCTTCAGCCGCCGCGCTGGACCTGCAGGACATCACCTGCATCTTCACCAGCCGCGACGCCCCCGGCCAGCGCTACACGGCGGTGCAGGGCGCCAGCCTGGCGGTGGCGCCGGGCGAGTTCGTCTCGGTGGTCGGGCCCACCGGCTGCGGCAAGAGCACGCTGCTGAACGTGGGCGCCGGCCTGCTGGCGCCTTCCAGCGGGCAGGTGCGGGTGTTCGGCCAGCCGCTGGCGGGGCTCAACCGCCGCGCCGGCTACATGTTCCAGACCGAGTCGCTGATGCCCTGGAAGACGGCACTGGACAACGTCATCGCCGGCCTGGTGTTTCGCGGCACCAGCGCCGCCGAGGCCGACCGCCTGGGCCGCGCCTGGCTGGCGCGCGTGGGGCTGGCCGGCTTCGAGGACCGCTATCCGCACCAGCTGTCGGGCGGCATGCGCAAGCGCGTGGCGATGGCGCAGACGCTGATCCTGGACCCGGACATCATCCTGATGGACGAGCCGTTCTCGGCGCTCGACGTGCAGACCCGCCAGCTGATGGAAAACGAGCTGCTCGATCTGTGGGCCGCGCCCTCGGCCAGCGGCAGCGCGCAGGGGCGGGCGGTGCTGTTCATCACGCACGACCTGGACGAGGCCATCGCGCTGTCCGACCGCGTGGTGGTGCTGTCGGCCGGGCCGGCCACGCGCCCGATCGGCGAATTCGCCATCGACCTGCCGCGCCCGCGCAACGTGGCCGAAATCCGCAACGAGCCGCGCTTCGTCGAGCTGCATTCGCGGATCTGGGCCGTGCTGCGCGACGAGGTGCTCAAGGGCTACGACCAGCAGAAAAGGAAGGCCGCATGAACCGCCTGATGTTGCGCGGCTGGCAGGTCGGCCTGCTGGTGGCGATCCTGCTGGCGTGGCACCTGGCCGCCAACGGCTCGGACACCGTGGCCTTCTTCTTCGGCAAGCCGGTCGAGGTGGCGCAGCGCCTGTGGCGCTGGTTCGTCACCGACGCCGACATCTACAAGCACCTGTGGGTGACGCTGCTGGAGACGCTGCTGGCCTTCGTCATCGGCACGCTGGCGGGGCTGGGCGTGGGGCTGTGGCTGGCGCTGTCGCCGTTCGCCTCGGCGGTGCTGGACCCGTACCTGAAGGCCGCCAACGCCATGCCGCGGGTGATCCTGGCGCCGATCTTCGCCATGTGGTTTGGCCTGGGCATCTGGTCGAAGGTGGCGCTGGCGGTGACGCTGGTGTTCTTCATCGTGTTCTTCAACGTCTACCAGGGCGTGCGCGAGGTCAGCCCGGTGGTGCTGGCCAACGCGCGCATGCTGGGCGCCAACGCGCGCCAGCTGATGCGCCACGTGTACGTGCCCAGCGCCATGAGCTGGGTGTTTTCCAGCCTGCACACCTCGGTGGGGCTGGCCTTCGTCGGCGCGGTGGTGGGCGAGTACCTGGGCTCGGCCAGCGGCGTGGGCTACCTGATCCTGCAGGCCGAGGGCTCGTTCGACATCAACACGGTGTTTGCCGGCATCGTGCTGCTGACGGTGTTCGCGCTGGTGCTCGACGGCCTGGTGGGGCTGGCCGAGCGGCACCTGATGAAATGGCAGCCGAGCAGCGGGCAGACGGAGAAGCTTTAATCGTCCACCGGCGCCGGCGGCTTGACCAGCAGCACCGGCACCGGCGCGTCGTCCAGCAGGCGGCGCGAGGTGGAGCCGCCTTCCAGCATGCGGCGGATCGGGCCGAGCGCGCGCGAGCCCATCACCACCATGTCGCAGCCGCGCAGCTCGATCAAGTCCAGCATGGCGTGCGCCGGATCGCCGGTGATCACGGCGGTCTCGAACGGCACGCCGGCCTCGGCCAGCAGGCGGGCCGACGGGGCGATCAGGTCCTCGCCGGCTTCCTGCGCGGCGCTTTCGATCAACCCCGGGTTCTGCGCCGTGACGATCTCGTAGAACGAGGCCGGCTCCTGCACGTTGGCCAGCACGAAGCTGGCGCGCAGGCCTTCGCGCACCAGGCGCAGCGCAAAGCGGGTTTCGTGCAGGGACAGCTGGGTGCCGTCGACGGGTAGCAGGATCTTCATGGTTCGGTCCTTGATGGGTTGCTATGTTCAGTGTAGCTGCTGGCGCACGCCAGGCAAGCGCTGCGATCGGTTTTCATTCGGAGCTTGAGGCCGCCACCGGAGCGGCGCGATAAAAGCGCAGCGCGTGTTCGGCCGCCTCGCGCTCGGCGCGCTGCATGACGCCGGGCTTGATCTTGCCGACCACGTGCATCTCGCAGGCCTTGCAGTCGAAGCGCAGCGTCAGGCGCTCCTTGCCGTTGATCAGCTGCAGCGGCTCGGCGCGGATCGTGCCCTTGACGCCGATCACCCCCTTGGCCTGCTTGGGGCACAGGCTCAGGCTGTAGCGCACGCAGTGCTTGGTGATCATCAGGCTGACCTCGCCCGTTTCCTGGTGGCTTTCGTAGGCGGCGTCGATCACCTTCACGCCGTGGCGCGCATAGAAGTCGCGCGCCTTGTGGTTGAACACGTTGGCCAGGTAGCTGAGCGTGTCTTCGGGGTAGGGCGTGGGCGGCTCGACGGGCGCGGCGCGCGGCAGGCGCTGCCAGGCGGCGGCGCGGGCGGCTTCGAGCGCGGCGATGGCCTCGCGCCGCAGGGCGTTGGCCACGCTGGGCGGCACGAACCAGGGGCGCGGCAGCGCCAGCGTGATGTCCAGCGGCGTGAAGTTCGTCTCGCCCAGCCGGGCCAGCGCCTCGTGCAGCCGCGCGCTGGCCTGCGCCTGCTCGCGCGGCGCGCTCCAGGGCAGGGCGGCGTGGGCCTGGGCCGTGTGGCCGTCTTCGTCGGTGGCGCTCAGGCGCAGGCCGTCGGGCGCTTCGGTCAGCGTCAGCCAGACGCCGATGCGGCGCTCGGCGGACTTCTTCTCCAGCGCGCGCACCCAGTCCATGCTGCGGTTGCGGTGCACCGGCGTGCCCGGGCGCAGGTCGTGCAGCTGGGCCAGCGCGTCCTTGGGGAACACGCGCCAGCGGCCGTCGTCCAGCGGCTGCACGCGGTTGGCTTGGGCGCCGACCAGCGCCTTCTGCTGGTCCCAGTAGCACAGGCCGTCGCCGTTGGCCAGGCTCAGGGTCGGGTCGTCGGCCTGCAGATCGAAGTGATCGTCCGCCACGCGGGTGACGTGGCCGATGGGCTGGCCGGGGTTCTTGGGCGTGTCGAAGGCACCGACGTCGATCTGGCGCCCGTGCACGAAGTAGTCGGTGAACTCGCGGTTGAAGTTCTGCAGCGGATCGGGTGTGAAGCTGAAAGCGACGCGGCCGGAGCTGGCGCGCGCCAGATCGGGGCGCTCGTCCATGATCTGGTCGAACAGGCGGCGGTAGTGGGCGGTGATGTTCTTCACGTAGCCCATGTCCTTGTAGCGCCCCTCGATCTTGAAGCTGCGCACGCCGGCGTCGATCAGCGGGCGCAGGTTGAGCGACTGGTTGTTGTCCTTCATGCTCAGCACATGGGCGTCGTGGGCCACGAAGCGGCCCTGCGCGTCCACCACCTGGTAGGGCAGGCGGCAGGCCTGCGAGCAGTCGCCGCGGTTGGCGCTGCGGCCGGTGTGGGCGTGGCTGATGTAGCACTGGCCGCTGTAGGCCACGCACAGCGCGCCGTGGATGAAGAACTCGATGCCGCAGCGCGCCGGCTCCAGCGCGTCGCGGATGGCGGCGATCTGCGCCAGCTCCAGCTCGCGCGCCAGCACGATCTGGCTCAGGCCGGCGTCCTGCAGAAAGCGCGCCTTGGCCGGCGTGCGGATGTCGGTCTGCGTGCTGGCGTGCAGCTGGATGGGCGGCAGCTCCAGCGCCAGCAGGCCCATGTCCTGGATGATGAGCGCGTCGGCCCCGGCCTCGTACAGCTGCCAGGCCAGGCGGCGCGCGGGCTCCAGCTCGTCGTCGCGCAGGATGGTGTTGAGGGTGACGTAGACGCGCGCATCAAAGCGGTGCGCGTGCCGCGCCAGGCGCTCGATGTCGGCCACCGCGTTGCCGGCGCCGGCGCGCGCGCCAAAGCCCGGTCCGCCGATGTAGACGGCATCGGCGCCGTGGTGGACGGCCTCGATGCCGATGTCGGCGTCGCGCGCGGGGGCCAGCAGTTCGATCTGGTGGGGCAGGGGCATGGCCGGATTATCCCAAGGGGAGGCGCCGCCCGACCGGGTGCGCGCGCTCAGTCGGGCGATTCGAGTGCCAGCAGCGGCACCTGGGCGCGCCGACTCAGCCACAGGCCGCCGCCGGCGGCGCGAAATTGCGGCGCCAGGCCGCGCCGGTACAGCGCCGCGCGGTGGCGGTGCAGGCGCGGGTCGCTCAACTCCAGGTCGATGATGTCGCGCTCGTAGTCCTCCAGCGTCACCGCTTCCAGGTACAGCGCGCCGCGGCACAGCCGGCCCAGGTTGGCCAACGCGCGGCGCAAGTCGGGCGCGCTCAGGTAGGCCAGCACGCCCTGGCAGATGACCAGATCGAACGGCTCGTCGGCCTGCCAGTCGAGCACCGAGCCGTGCGCCCAACCGTAGCGCTGGCACAGGTAGTCGCTGTATTCCACGCCCTGGTAGCGGGCGGCGGGAAAGTGCCGCGCCAGCGTCTCGCGCCACAGGCCGATGCCGCAGCCCATGTCCAGCACGCGCCGCACCGGCAGGTGCAGGTGCGCCAGGTAGCTGGCCACGAAGTCGCCCAGCCGGCGCGCGTGCTCGGGATCGACCACGCGGGTGCGCGGGTCGTAGTAGTAGCGCTGGTAATACGCCTCGTCAAACCACTGGTCGCTGGCTGATTGCACGTCTGGGGGTTTCCTGGTCTTTTTGGGCTCTGGCGCCCGTCTGTCGAGCGCAAGTAGCTATGAAAATAATAGTAACTCGAGGGACGCGCGGGCCGGCGCCCCAGCAGGCTCGAACGCTTATACCGCACACCGGCGCCATGGCGCTGCCCGGTTCGGCCGATACTCGGGCTACCCCAACGCAACGCCCCGCACGCCACCGCCATGACCGACGACGCCACCACCCTGCCGCCGCTGCGCGCCGAGCTGTTTCTCAACCCCGCGGCGCGCCGCGACGAGGCCTACGGCCCGCGGCGCGGCGCCGTGCTGGGTCAGGCCGCGCTGGCCGAGGCGCGCGCCGAAATCACGCGCTGGCCCGGCTACGCCCCCACGCCGCTGCACCGGCTGGGCGCGCTGGCGGCCCGCCTGGGCGTGGCCGACGTGGCCTACAAGGACGAGGGCGGGCGCTTCGGCCTGGGCAGCTTCAAGGCGCTGGGCGGCGCCTACGCGGTGGCGCGGCTGCTGCGGCGCGAGCTGTCGGCCCGGCTGGGCCGGCCGGTGACCACCGAGGAGCTGCGCGGCGGCGCCCTGCGCGAGCTGGCGCGCCAGATCACCGTGACCTGCGCCACCGACGGCAACCACGGCCGCTCGGTGGCCTGGGGCGCGCAGCTGCTGGGCTGCGGCTGCGTGATCTACATCCACGCCACCGTCAGCGAGGGCCGCAAGGCGGCCATCGAGGCCTTCGGCGCCCAGGTGGTGCGCACGCCGGGCAACTACGACGACGCCGTGCGACAGGCCGACGCCGACGCGCGGCGGCTGGGGCGGCACGTGATTTCCGACACCTCCTACCCCGGCTACATGGACGTGCCGCGCGACGTCATGCAGGGCTACCAACTGATGGTGGAAGAAGCCGTGCAGCAGCTCGGCCAGCGGCCGACCCATGTCTTCGTGCAGGGCGGCGTGGGCGGGCTGGCGGCGGCCGTGTGCGGCTGGTTCTGGGAGCGCGACGGCGCCGCGCGCCCACGCTTCGTGGTGGCCGAGCCCGAGCGCGCCGACTGCCTGATGCGCAGCGCCCGCGCCGGCCAGCCGGTGGCGGTCAGCGGCGCGCTGGACACCCTGATGGCCGGCCTGGCCTGCGGCGAGGTGTCGCTGCTGGCCTGGGACATCCTGGCCACCGGCGCCGACGCCTTTGCCACCGTCAGCGACGACGCTGCCGTGCAGACCATGCGCCTGCTGGCCGCGCCAACGGGGGGCGACGCACCCATCGTGGCTGGTGAATCGGCAGTGGCCGGGCTGGCGGCGGCCATCGCCGTGGCGCAGTCGCCGGCGCAGCGCGCCGCCCTGGGCCTGGATGCCGGCGCGCGCCTGCTGCTGATCGGCAGCGAACGCGACACCGACCCGGCGCTGTACGCCCGCCTGGTGGGCCGCACGGCGCAGCAGGTGCTGGGCTGACAGCCAGGGCCCCCATGAGCGCGGCAGCCGCACGCCACGACCGCCTGGACGCCCTGCGCGCGCTGGCGCTGCTGTGGATGACGGGCTACCACTTCGCGTTCGACCTCAACCATTTCGGCCACATCCGCCAGAACTTCTACCAGGACCCGGTGTGGACGTGGCAGCGCACGGCCATCGTCAGCCTGTTCCTGCTGTGCGCCGGCGCCGGGCAGGCGCTGGCGGTGCAGGCCGGCCAGCGCTGGCCGCGCTTTGCCCACCGCTGGGCGCAGGTGGCCGGCTGCGCGCTGCTGGTGTCGCTGGGGTCGTGGTGGATGTTTCCCAAGAGCTGGATCAGCTTTGGCGTGCTGCACGGCATGGCGCTGATGCTGCTGCTGACGCGCGTGCTGCTGGTGCGCGGGGCGCTGCGCGGCCCCTGGCCCTGGCTGGGCGGCGCGCTGCTGATCGCCGCCGCGCCGCTGGCCGGCGCCTGGCTGCGCGAGGCCGCGCCACCCGCGCTGGCGCAGGCGCTGGACGGCCGCTGGCTGAACTGGCTGGGCATCGTCACCCGCAAACCGATCACCGAGGACTACGTGCCGCTGCTGCCCTGGCTGGGCGTGCTGTGGCTGGGCGTGGGCGCCGCCCAGTGGGCGCCATTGCGCGCCTGGCTGGCCGGCCCGGCCGGCGCCGCCGCGCGCCGGCTGGCGCCGCTGGGGCGCTGGAGCCTGAGCTACTACATGCTGCACCAGCCGCTGCTGATCGGCCTGCTGCTGGCCTGGGCGGCGCTGCGGGGCGGCTGAAGGGCGGGCCGCGCGAGCCTGCGGCCCGCTCGACAAGCCAAGCCGATTGATCTTCGTCGTCCCCGCGAAAGCGGGGACCCAGACGGCACCCGATGAGCCCGGCGGCCGCGGCAGCCGCGCAGCGCCCCTCAGGGCCGGTAGCGCGCTTCGTCCGCCCGCACGCGCAGAAAGCTGGCAAAGCGCGGCAGGCCGCTGCCCGGGTGCACGCCGCGGTGGCGGTACGTGACCCAGCTGCCCACGGGCGGCGGGTCGGCGCGCTGGGCGTCCGTGAAGCCGCTGCCCAGGGCAAAGCGCCGGCCTTCGGGCGTTTGCACCCACAGCGCGCCCAGGCGGCCAGCGTGCCGGCCGCGGCCGGGCAGATGGGCGATGACGCGCGCCTCGGCGTCGTCGTGCGGCTTGAGCTTGCGCAGCGCGTCGCCGCGCCCGGCGCGGTAAGGCGAGCTGCCGCGGTGCAGCATCAGGCCTTCGCCGCCGCCGGCCACGACTTCGCGCAGCAGCGCCTGCAGGCGCGCGGCGCTGGCCACGCGCTGCTGCGGCACGGCGACCACCCAGGGCTGGTCGATGGCGGCGACGGTGGCGCGCAGGGCGGGCAGGCGCTCATCGAATGTGCCGGGGTGCGCCGGCAGGTCGAACACCATGTAGCGCAGGCGGCGCCAGGCGGCGTCGTCGGGGCTCTGGCGCGCCACGGCGGACTGCGCCTGCTCGAAGCCGCCGCGCCCGGCCCACAGCTCGCCGTCCAGCGGCGTGGCGGGCCAGCCGGCGGTGAACCAGGGCGGGGCGGCGATGCGCTCGCCGCCGCGCGTGCGCAGTGCGCTGCCGTCCCAGAAGCCGCGCACGCCGTCGTATTTCTCGCTCACCCACCAGTCGGCCAGGTCGGTGCCGGACTGCCAGGGCTGGGCCAGCAGCAGCGCCGGCGCCTGGTCAGCCGGGCCGGCCCAGGCGTGCGTGCCCAGGGCCAGGGCACCAAGCAGCAGGGCGCGCCGCTTCATACTATCAAATCAATAGCTGTTAGCGCTTGCCAGACAAGCGCCAGGGGCCGATTTGGCCTGCGGGCAAGGGCTTTAGCCGACCATGTCGGTCGACAGCCCCGCCGTCTGGCTGAAGCCGCCGTCGACATAGGTGATCTCGGCCGTCACGCCGCTGGCCAGGTCGCTCATCAGGAAGGCGGCGACGTTGCCCACATCGTCGATGGTGACGTTGCGGCGCAGCGGCGCGGCGCTGGCCACGTAGCCCAGCAGCTTGCCGGAGTCCTTGATGCCGCTGGCCGCCAGCGTCTTGATCGGGCCGGCGCTGATGCCGTTGACGCGCACGCCGCGGCCGCCCAGCGCCTCGGCCATGTAGCGCACGCTGGCTTCCAGGCTGGCCTTGGCCAGGCCCATGGTGTTGTAGTTGGGGATGCTGCGCAGCGCGCCCAGGTAGGACAGCGTCAGCAGGGCGGCGCGCTCGCTCAGGTAGGGCAGGGCCGCCTTGGCCATGCCGGGGAAGCTGTAGGCGCTGATGTCGTGGGCGATGCGGAAGTTCTCGCGGCTCAGGCCGTCGAAGAAGTTGCCCGCGATGGCCTCGCGCGGCGCAAAGCCGATGGCGTGCACGAAGCCGTCGAACGTCGGCCAGAGCTGCGACAGCTCGCGGAACATGCGCTCGATCTGCTCGTCGCTGCCGACGTCGCAGTCGAACACCAGCTTGGAGTCGAACTCGGCGGCGAATTCGGTGATGCGGTCCTTGAAGCGCTCGCCGACGTAGCTGAAGGCCAGCTCGGCCCCCTGCTGGCGGCAGGCGCGGGCGATGCCGTAGGCGATCGAGCGGTTGGACAGCACGCCGGTGATCAGCAGTTTCTTGCCCGTCAGAAAGCCGGTGGGGGTGGTCATGCGCTAGCTCCTGGTAAATCAGCGGCAGAATTGTAGCATGCGCATTTTCTCCGCCGTGCTGCTGGCGGCCTTCAGTCTGCCCGCCTGGGCCGCCCACGGCTACGCGCTGTGGGGCGAGCTGAAGTACCCGCCCGGCTTTGCCCATTTCGACTACGTTAACCCGACCGCGCCCAAGGGCGGCGAAATCCGCCTGGTGGGCAACTCGCGCGCCTCCACCTTCGACAAATACAACCCGTTCACCATCAAGGGCAGCGCGCCCACCTACCTGTCGGAGCTGATGTTCGACAGCTTGCTGGCCGGCTCGCTGGACGAGGCCGCCGCCGCCTACGGCCTGCTGGCCGAGGACGTCAGCGTGGCGCCCGACCGCCTGTCGGCCACCTTCCGCCTGCGGCCCGAGGCGCGCTTTCACAACGGCGACGCGGTTCAGGCGCGCGACGTCAAGCACAGCTTCGACACCCTGATCGGCCCGCACACCTCGCCCGCCTACAAGACGCTGCTGGTCGACGTGGCGGGCGTCGACGTGCTGGACGAGCGCACGGTGCGCTTTCGCTTTCGCCAGCCCAACCGCGAACTGCCACTGACGGTGGGCGGCCTGCCGGTGTTCAGCCACCAATGGGGCGCCGGCAAGCCGTTCGACCAGGTGGTGATGGACGAGCCCATCGGCAGCGGGCCCTACCGCATCGGGCCGGTGAAGTTCGGCAAGGACATCACCTACGTGCGCGACGCCCGCTATTGGGCGCGCGACCTGAACGTGCGCCGCGGCACCGGCAACTTCGACCGCGTGCAGGTCAGGATCTACCGCGACAACACCGCCCGGCTGGAGGCGCTGAAGGCGGGCGAGTTCGACCTGATGGCGTTTTATTCCGCCGGCGACTGGGCACGGCGCGTGAACGGGCCGAAGTTCAGGAGCGGCGAACTGGTCAAGGGCGAGTTCCGCCACCGGCTGCCCACCGGCTTTCAGAGCTACGTGCTCAACAGCCGCCGGCCGCTGCTGCGCGACGCGCGCGTGCGCCAGGCGCTGGGCCTGGCCATCGACTACGAGTGGATGAACCGGCAGATGTTCTACCAGTCGTACACGCGGGTGCGCGGCATCTTCGGCAACACCGAATGCGCCGCCAGCGGCCTGCCCGACGAGGCCCAGCTGGCGCTGATGACCCCGTTTCGCGCCGACATCCCGCCGGCGGCCTTCGGCCCGGCGTTCGAGCCGCCGCGCACCGACGGCAGCGACAACGGCCTGCGCGAGAACCTGCGCCGCGCCCAGCACCTGCTGGCCGAGGCCGGCTGGCGCGTGCAGGGCGGCGTGCTGACCAACGCCCAGGGCCAGCCCCTGGTGCTGGAGTATCTGGACAGCAACGAGGGCGGCGCGCGCGTGGTCACGCCCTGGATGCGCAACCTGGAAAAGCTGGGCGTCCGCCTGAACTTCCGCCCGGTGGACTTCGCGCTGTACCAGCAGCGCTTGCAGAAGTTCGACTTCGACATCACCACCATCGCCTACCAGGGCACGCTCAACCCGGGACAGGAATACGCCGACCTGTTTGGCAGCCGCGCCGCCGACACCGAGGATTCAGGCAACCTGGCCGGCGTGAAGAACCCCGCCATCGACAGCCTGATCAGCCACATGGTGGGCGCGCGCGCGCACCCCGAGTTCCTGGCCGCCTGCCGCGCGCTGGAGCGCGTGGTCAGCCACGGCCACTACCTGCTGCCGCAGTGGTACTCACCCGTGCACCGGCTGGCCTACAACGCCTGGCGGCTGGACAAGCCGGCCGTGGTGCCGCCGTACTTCCGCGGCGAGGCCTGGGCCATCGACACCTGGTGGGCGCGTCGGCCGTAAAAACTCTCAACCTCTCAAATATCCTCGCGCAGCGCGTACGGAATGTGCAGGCCGCTCAGCGGCGGGCCATCCGCGCGGTCGACGGCCAGCGGCTGCTCCAGCGTGTCCAGCCGCAGCGCGGCGATCACCGCCGTGCCGCCCGGTACCGGCGCGGCCTGGGCGATCAGGCCGACGGGCTGGCTCGGATCGGCCGCGCTGAACACGTCCTGCCCGGCCTGCGCCGCGCCGGCCACCTGGCCGACGAAGGCGCGCCGCTTGATGGCGCCGCGAAACTGGCTGCGCGCCACCACCTCCTGGCCGGGGTAGCAGCCCTTCTGGAAGTGGACGCCATCGACGCTTTCGTAGTTGAGCATCTGCGGCACGAAGGCCTCGACCACCGGCTGCGTGATGCGCGCCACGCCGGCGCGCACCTCGGCGGCCAGCCAGTCGGCGCTGCTCAGGCTGGTGGCCGCCGGCGCGGGGGTGCCGGCCGGCGCCAGCCACAGGGCGCGCGGGGCGCCGTCGGCGGCCGGCAGGGGGATCGTGAATACGGCATCATTTTGGCTGCCAGCGCTTGTCTCGTGTGCGTCAGCAGCTATGGAAAGCGTAGCGTCCCCGATCAGCCCGCGCAGCGTCAGCTCGCCCGTCGCGTCGCTCAGCTTCAGGCGGGCACGCAGCACGAACAGGGACAGGCGCTTGAGCGTGGCCGCCAGCGTGTCGGCGCTGGTGAGCAGCAGCAGCTCGTCGTCGGCACGGCGCAGCACCCAGAAGCTGGCCAGCATGCGGCCCTTGGGATTGCACAGCGCCGCCAGGCGCGCCTGGCCGGGTGGCAGGTGTTGCACGTCCTGCGTCAGCTGGCCCTGCAGGAAGCGGGCGGCGTCGTCGCCCCTGGCGCGGATCACGCCCAGGTGGGGCAGGGGGCTGATGCCATTCAGGCGGGCGGCGGTGAAAGAAGCGCTGGCGGTGTCCGACATGGGCTGAATTATCATGGCCGGTTCCTGTTCACGCCCCGCGCCGACCCGTGCGAACCCTCTTGCGACTGCTGGCATTGCTGCTGGCGCTGGCCCTGGTGGCCGGCGCCGGGGCCTGGTGGTGGACGCAGCAGCCGCTGCCGCTGGCCGCCGACGCGCTGGAGATCAGCGTGCCCGAAGGCGCCTCGCTGCGCAGCGCTGCCCAGCGCGCGGTGGACGGCGGCGTGCAGACGCCGGCGGCGCTGCTGGCGGGCTACTTCCGGCTGGCGGCGCGCGGGCAGAGCATCAAGCCGGGCGATTACGCGGTGGTGCGCGGCATGACGCCGGCCGAGCTGCTGGCCAAGCTGATCCGGGGCGAGCGCATCGTGCTGACGGTGACCGTGCCCGAGGGCTGGACTTTCCGCCAGCTGCGCGAGGCCCTGGCCAAGGCGCCACACCTGCGCCACGACACGCAGGCCATGACGCCGGCGCAGATCATGCAGGCGCTGGGCCGGCCCGGCGTGGCGCCGGAGGGGCGGTTCTTCCCCGACACCTTCCACTACTTTCGCAACGCCAGCGAGCTGGACATCCTGCGCCAGTCCATGCAGCTGATGGACCAGCGCCTGCAGGCCGCCTGGGACGCCCGCGCCCCGGGCCTGCCGCTCAAGAGCGCCGACGAGGCGCTGATCCTGGCCAGCATCGTCGAAAAGGAAACCGGCCGCCCGCAGGACCGCGCCGAGATCGCCGGCGTGTTCATCAACCGCCTGCGCATCGGCATGCGGCTGCAGACCGACCCCACGGTCATCTACGGCCTGGGCGAGGCGTTCGACGGCGACCTAAAGCGCAGCCACCTGAGCACCGACACCCCGTACAACACCTACACCCGCGCCGGCCTGCCGCCCACGCCCATCGCCATGCCCGGCAAGGCCGCGCTGCTGGCGGCGGTGCAGCCGGCAGCCACGCAGGCGCTGTACTTCGTGGCGCGCGGCGACGGCAGCAGCCATTTCAGCCGCTCGTTGGATGAGCACAACCGCGCGGTCAACCAGTACCAGCGCGGCGGGAGCCGGTGATGGCGGGGCAGGGCGTGTTCATCAGTTTCGAGGGCATCGACGGGGCCGGCAAGTCGACCCACATCGACGCGCTGGCACAGGCCTTGCGCGAGCGCGGGCGCAGCGTGGTGTTGACGCGCGAGCCCGGCGGCACGCCGCTGGCCGAGAAGATCCGCGCGCTGGCCCTGCACGAGCCCATGGACGCGCTGACCGAGGCGCTGCTGATGTTCGCTGCCCGGCGCGACCACCTGACGCGGGTCATCGTGCCGGCGCTGGGGCGCGGCGACGTCGTGCTGTGCGACCGCTTCACCGACGCCACCTTCGCCTACCAGGGCGGGGGGCGCGGGTTCGACTGGGGTGCGCTATCGTTATTGGAGCGCCTGGCGCAGACCCCGCAAGCGCCGCAGGCTGATTTGGCTTCTGATGCCCTGATCCAGCCCGAGCTGACGATCTGGTTCGACCTGCCGCCCGCCGTGGCGGCCGAGCGCCTGGCCGGCAGCCGCGTGCCCGACAAGTTCGAGGCCCAGCCGGCCGCCTTCTTCGAGGCCGTGCGCGCCGGCTACGCCCGGCGCGCCAGCCAGCAGCCGCGGCGCTTTGCCCGCATCGACGCCGACCAGCCGCGCGATGCCGTCTGGCGCGACGTGCGGGCGGCGGTGCGGGCGCGGGGGTGGCTGTGAGCACCGCACCCCTGGCCCCCTGGATCGCCCGCCAGCTGCAGGCCCTGCTGGCGCAGCGCGGCCACGCCTGGCTGCTGCAGGGGCCGTCGGGCCTGGGCCAGTTCGAGCTGGCGCTGGCGCTGGTGCGGGCCTGGTTGTGTGATCAGCCCGGCGTCGAAGGCGCCTGCGGCCAGTGCCCCAGCTGCCACGGCATCGACGTGCACACCCACCCCGACCTGGTGGTGCTGATGCCCGAGACCGAGATGCTGGCGCGCGGCTGGCCGCTGCCGGAGAAGGCGCAGACCGAGATCGACGACAAGAAGCGCAAGCCCAGCCGCGACATCCGCGTCGACGCCATGCGCGAGGCCATCGAGTTCGCCCAGCGCACCAGCGGCCGCGGCCGCGGCAAGGCGGTGCTGGTGTACCCGGCCGAACGCATGAACGCGGTGACCGCCAACGCCCTGCTCAAGACGCTGGAAGAGCCGCCGGGCGACATGCGCTTCGTGCTGGCCACCGACGCCGCCCACCAGTTGCTGCCCACCATCCGCAGCCGCTGCCTGAGCCACACCCTGGCCTGGCCCGAGGCCGACGAGGCGCGGCCCTGGCTGGCCGCCCAGGGCGTGGCGGGCGAGCAGGCGGCCGCCCTGCTGCACGCCGCCGGCGGGCGCCCGGCCGAGGCCCTGGCACTGGCCGAGGGCAAGGACGCGGCCCGCCGCTGGTCGCAACTGCCGCAGGCGCTGGCGCGCGGCGAGCCCAGCGCCCTGGCCGATCTGCCGCTGCCCGAGGCGGTGGCGCGGCTGCAGAAGCTGTGCCACGACCTGCTGGCCGTGCAGGTGGGGGCCGCGCCACGCTATTTCGACGCCGCCGACCTGCCGCGCCAGCCCTTGCCGCTGCTGGCGCTGACCCGCTGGTGGCAGCAGCTGGCGCAGTCCGCGCGCACGGCCGAACACCCATTAAATGCCGGTTTAGCGACAGAATTCCTGGTCAGCAGCGCCCGGCAGGTCCTAAACTCCGGTCGCTGATCCCTCTGTTGCGCACTCCACACGAGCCATGGCGACCACACCGAACGCGGCGGCTACCACGCCCCGGCCCAGCGTCATCCAGCTGGCCATCAAGGAAAAGGCGGCCCTGTACGCCGCCTACATCCCCATGTTCGCCGAGGGCGGCATCTTCATTCCGTCCACGCGCGAGTACCGGCTGGGCGATGACGTGTACGTGCTGATCACGCTGCCCGATGACGCCCAGCGCTACCCGATCGCCGGCAAGGTGGCCTGGATCACGCCGGCGCGCTCGGTCGGCAACCGCACCCAGGGCATCGGCATCCGTTTTCCCAAGGACGAAAAGTCCGACCAGCTCAAGACCAGGATCGAGCAGATCCTGGGCTCGGCCCTGGGCTCCGACCGCCCCACGCAGACCATCTGAACGCCCGGGTTCCTGCCGGACTGCTAGCATCGGCGCCGCGTTCTGAAGCGGCCCCCTGGCCGCGGGCGCGGCCATCCGCATGTTCACCGATTCCCACTGCCACCTGACATTCCCCGAACTGGCGGGCGACATCCCCGCCGTGCGCGCCGCCATGGCCGCCGCCGGCGTGACGCGCGCGCTGTGCATCTGCACCACGATGGAGGAGTTTCCGGCGGTGCAGGCGCTGGCCCGCCAGCACGACAACTTCTGGGCCACCGTCGGCGTGCACCCCGACAGCGAGCAGGTGCACGAGCCGGACGTCGACGAGCTGCTGGCCGCCACCACGCAGTCGCGGGTGGTGGCCGTCGGCGAAACCGGCCTGGACTACTACCAGATGGACGAGCGCAAGGGCGGCCGCCGCATCGCCGACTTGGGCTGGCAGCGCGAGCGCTTTCGCACCCACATCCGCGCCGCGCGGCGGGCCGGCGTGCCGCTGGTCATCCACACCCGCGCGGCCTCGGACGACACCCTGGCCATCCTGCGCGAGGAGGGCGAGGACGGCAGTGCCGGCAGCGCGGGCGGCGTGTTCCACTGCTTCACCGAAACACGCGAAGTGGCGCGCGCCGCGCTGGACATGGGTTTTTACGTCTCACTGTCGGGCATCGTCACCTTCCGCAATGCGCGCGAGTTGCACGAGGTGGCCACCCTGATTCCCGACGACCGTCTGCTGATCGAGACCGACGCACCCTACCTGGCGCCGGTGCCTTACCGCGGCAAGCTCAACACGCCCGCCTACGTGCCCCACGTGGCGGCGCGCCTGGCCGAGCTGCGCGGCACCAGAGCCGAGCGCATCGGCGAGCTCACCAGCGCCAATTTCACCCGCCTGTTCCCGAGGGTTGCCACATGACCGCCATCCATCGCCGCGTGGCCGTGACCGCGCTGCTGGGCCTGCTGGCCGGCCGCGCGCTGGCCGACGCCAACACCGACGAATTCTTCCGCGCCATCCGGCAGGACAACGACGCCGCCGTGCGCAGCCTGCTGGCGCGCGGCTTCAACCCCAACACCAAGGACGAAAAAGGCACGCCCGGCCTGATCGTGGCGCTGCAGGAAGGCGCGCTGCGCGTGGCCAGCCTGCTGATCGACTCGCCCCGCCTGGTGCCGGAGACGCGCAACGCCGCCGACGAAAGCCCGCTGATGATGGCGGCGCTGAAGGGCCATGTCGAGCTGGTGCGGCGCCTCATCGCGCGCGACGCCGACGTCAACAAGCCGGGCTGGACGCCGCTGCACTACGCCGCCACCGGCGGGCACCTGGACATCATGCGCCTGCTGCTGGAGGAGCACGCCTTCATCGACGCCCAGTCGCCCAACGGCACCACGCCGCTGATGATGGCCGCCTCCTACGGCACGCCCGAAGCCGTCAAGCTGCTGATCGAAGCCGGCGCCGACATCGGCATGCGCAACCAGAAGGGCATGAGCGCGCTCGACTTCGCCCAGCGCGCGGAACGCCAGAACTCGGTCGAGCTGCTGCAGACCGCGCTGCGCTGGAAGCTGCGCGGCGGCGCGCCGCGCGGCCAGTGGTGAGCCGGCGCCTCACCCGGTTGCCACGCGCGGCAGCGGCGGCGCCGACCTGACCGGCTCGATCGGCTCCTCGCAACCCGTGCCATCGTCCTGGCGCTGGCCGACAAGGTGGCGCCAGGCAAAGCCGGCATATAGCAGCCAGGCCAGCGCCCAGGCCAGCGCCGCCAGCCACCACCCGAGCAGCACCCCGCCCGCGCCCCACAGTGTGCCCGCCAGCACGCGCGCGCCAGCGGCCGCCACCAGCAGGGCGCTGGCCGCCACCCGCCAGCGGCGGTCATCAAGCCGCAGGCCGGCATGGATGCGGCCGGCGATGTTCATCACCGCCAGCACGCCCAGGCCCATGCTGCCCACCGTCAGGGCATGGCGCCCGGCCGAGGACGCCCAGGGCGCGCCCAGCCAGGCCAAGCCCAGCATCGCAAAACCGGCCGCCATGCACAGATAGACCGCATACAGCGGCCACACCCAGCGATGCAGCAGCGCCCGGCCGAAGTGCCACTCGCTCATCAGCGCCAGCACGGCAGCGGCCGTGGCCAGCGCCAGCCAGCCCAGCGTGGGAGCAGCCACGCCCAGCAACTCCGCCCCTGTCACCAGTGCGATGCAGAAGATCGCCAACCGGCGCCGCGGCGGGGGCGCGCGGTAGTCGGCCTCGTGCACGCCCAGGTGGTCGAGCATGCCGCGCAGCAGGCGCATGGATATGCGGCTTTGCGCCAGCACGATCAGCACCATCATCAGGCCGACGCAGGCGTTGACCCAGGCCATGGCATCTTGTCCCCGCAGCGCGGCCCACCAGAAGCCGGCTTCCACGCCCAGCAGGGCGAGCAGCGCCAGCGCGAAGCCCTGGTGCGGCCGCTCGGCCTGGCGCAGCAGGCGCGGCAGGCTGCGCCAGGCGAGTGCGCCGGCCAGCGCCAGATTGAGTGCTGCCACCAGCGCGGTCAGCAGGGTGCTCGTCATGGCCAGGTTGGCCAGGCCCAGCAGGCGCGCGCCCAGCCAGAGGCCGAACAGCAACGCCGTGTCGCGCCGCGCGAATTCGGGCGTGGCGGTGAATTCGGGCACGGCGGTGAGCAGAAAACCCGCCACTGCTGCCATGCCGAAGCCCCAGACCATCTCGTGGGCATGCCAGGCCGTGCCCGTCAGCGGCGCCTGACCCGGCGGCAGCAAGCCCCCAAGCATGGCCATCCACAGCGCCATGGCCAGCGCCGCCCACAGCGCCGCGCCCAGGAAGAAGGGCCGGAAACCGCAGCAGAGCACCGGTGCAGCCATCAGGCGCGTGCTCAGCGGGGCGGGGCGCGGGTCAGCCGCAGCCATGGCGCGGGCTCTCCGGGCGGGGGTCGGGGCGGGCATCGGTCAGCAGGGCGTCATCGCGCGCCGAGTCTGGCAGCTCGGCAGCGCCAGCGCCCTGCGGCAGGCTGAAGGCGTCGCGCACCAGCGGGTGCGCCAGCAGGATCGCGGTCTGTTGGTAGACCCAGGCGTCGTCGCGCGCGGCCAGTGGCCGGTCCAGGCGAAAGCGCGCCTGCACGCGGCCAGGCTCGGGGCGCAGCAGCACCAGTTGGTGTGCCAGGCGCACGGCGTCCATCAGGTCGTGCGTGACCAGCAGCGCGGCGCAGCCGCGCTGGCTGACCTGCCGGGCCAGCAGACCGTGCATTTCGGCGCGCAGGCCGATGTCGAGCGCCGAAAACGGCTCGTCCAGCAGCAGCAGCGCAGGATCGACGGCGAAGGCGCGCGCCAGCGCGGCGCGGCTCTGCATGCCGCCGGACAGCTCGGCTGGGTACTTGGCGTGATCCTCTGGTCGCAGTCCGACCTGCGCCGCCAGCGCGGCGGCACGCGCATGGCGCTCGGCCCGTGGCACACCGCGCGCCTTCAGCCCCAGGGCGATGTTGTCCAGCAGGCGCTTCCAGGGCAGCAGGCTGGGTTGCTGGAACACGATGGCGCTGCGTGAAAAATCGGTTCGCACCGCACCCTCGCTGGGTGTCAACAGGCCGGCGGCGATGCGCAGCAGCGTGGTCTTGCCGCAGCCGGAGCGGCCCAGCAAGGCCAGCACTTCGCCCGGGGCGATCCGCAGGTCGACCCCCTCCAGCACCGTCTCGGGGCCGAAGCGGTGGCCCACGCCGCGCAGCGCCAGCGCCGTCATGCCGCGCCTCCGGTATCCCCGCGCCAGCGCTCCATCTCGCGCCGAATCGGCTCCAGCAGCAGGTACTCGGCCGCCAGCAAGAGGCCGACCACGGCCGACACCCAGGCCAGGGTGCCGCCCATGTCCAGGTGGCTGCGCGTGGCCGCCAGCTGTGCTCCGGCGCCGTCGGAGGTGGCCAGCAGCTCGGCCATCAGCACCACCTTCCACGACACCCCGAGCGCCGTGATGCAGGCCGCGAACAGATACGAGGCAATGTGCGGCAGGTAGACATCGGCAAAGCGCTGCGCCAGCGGCAGGCGATAGGCCTGGGCCAGCTCGCGCAGGCGCCCGTCCAGCGTGCGCGTGCCTTGCAGGGCGCCGACGAAGACGATCGGAAAGCAGGCCACGAAGACCGTGAACACCGGCGTCGCATCGCCGCTGCCGAACCACAGCAAGGCCAGCACCAGCCAGGCGATCGGCGGCATTCCGATCAGCAGCGTGACCAGCGGCCGCGCCATCATGGTGGCAGTGATCGAGGCGCCGGCCGCCATGCCCAGCATGGCGCCGGCCAGCACTGACAGCCCATAGCCGTAGAGCGCCCGCCGCGCCGTGGCACCCAGCTCCAGCCAGGCGTCGGGCGATCGCAGGATCTGGGTCAGGCTGGCCAGCGTCTCCTGCGGCGTGGGCAGCACCAGTGGCCCGAGCTGGCGCGCCAGCGCGTCCCAGACGGCAACCAGCAACAGCACGCTGGCCACGCCGGTCCAGCCACTCCACAGATAGTGTCCGACGCGCGCCGGCCAACGGGTGCGGCCGGTGTCGTTCAGGTCCGGGGGGTGGGGACGTTCGGACATCGAAGCGGCTTAGCTGCCGGCAATGAATCCGGCGTCCGGCAGTTTGCCACCCAGCAGCTGCGGATGGCGCTTGAACAGGCGCTCGAACAGGAACAGCAGCTCGTCGCGCGCCCGCGCCGCCGGCACGGCGTCCAGCGGCGCGGCGCCCAGGCTGTCGGCCACGGCTTCGGCCGACAGGCGCGACTCGACCGCCGCCACCTCGGCGCCGCAGGCGGCGCGCTGGCTCTGGCACCAGCTGGTGGCGCCGGCGTAGGCGTCACGGAAGCGGGCCATCATCGCCGGATCCTGCGCTGCCGCGCCCAGCGCCACGATGCCGGCCTGGGCGATGCGCGGTGGGCGCTTGAAGGCACGCGCCCATTCCTGCTGCATGTCGACGGCGCGATGCAACTCGGGGGCGATGGCGCTGACCGGGAAGGACTGCGTCTTGCGCAGTGCCATCGACACCGCCGGCTCCGCCAGCAGGGCGTGGCGCACGCGGCGTGTGATCAGCAACTGCATGGCGTCCAGGGGCGAGGCGACGTAGCGCAGGCGGAAGTCCTTTTTCGGGTCCAGACCCATGGCCTGCGCGGTTTCCTGAAATACCAGATCGGGCATGTCCTCGCGAAACGGCATGGCGATTTCCTCGCCCCGGTAGTCGGCCAGCGTCTTGCGCTCGGCATCGCGCGAGACCACGAACAGGATGCCCCAGACCGACACGTTGACCAGCTTCAGCGGCAGGCCGCGGTTGTACAGGTTGGCGGCCACGTTGGTGGGCATGGCGATGAAGTCGGCCTCGCCACGCAGCGCCAGCGCGCGCAGCTGGTCGGGATCGCGCCAGGGCTGGTAGCGCACGCGTTCGGCCAGGCCGGGAACGCGGCCCTGGGCGGCCAGATGGATCAGCGGGTTGCTGACGCTGGCCGGCGGGCCGGACAAGCGCAGCTCGGGCAGCGCGGCGGCACGCGCGCCCAGAAGCGCGCCGGGGGCGGCGCCCAGCAGCGCGGTGCATTGCAGGAAGCGGCGTCTACAGGTCATGGCGATCAAAACTGGAGCTGGTAGCTGACAACCAGTGAGCGGCCCGGTGCCGGCACTTCGCGTCCTGCCAGGCCCTCGGCCAGGTGCTCATGGTATTTGCGGTCGGTCAGGTTGGTGACGGCCAAGCGCAGCTGGTGCGGGCCGCGCGCCCAGGTGGCGCCGAGATCGAGCGTGGTGAATCCGGGCGTGGCGTCTTCCAGGCCGCGTGCGAACACGGTGGCGACGCGACTCTGGCGCCAGGCGTGGCGCACGCGCGCGTCGGCGCTCCAGCCGGCGCCCAGGCGGCCTTCCCAGCTCAGGTTGAGCTCGTCGGCGGGCATCTGGTAGAGCGGTTCGTTGAAGTCGTTGTTGCGGCCGCGCAGGCGGGAGTAGCCCAGGCCCAGCCAGTGGCCGCGAGCGACCTGCCAGCGCGCGCCCAGCTCCAGCCCGGAGATGCGCACGCTGCCCAGATTGAGCGTCTGGCGCACCGGCACGCCGCCCTGGGTCTGGCCGGTGGCGCGACCAGTGATGTAGTCGCTGATGCGGTTGCGGTAGACGGCGGCGAACCATTCCAGCTGCTCGGCCTTGCCCTTGACGCCGATCTCGATCTGCTGGGCGATCTCGGGCCGGATTTGCGGGTTGCCCAGGTAGAAGTAGCCGTCGCCGCGCGGCGAAGCCTCGAAGCGCTCGCGCATTTCGCCCGGCCGGAAGCCGCGCGACAGGCTGGCGTAGGGTCGCAGCAGCGGGTCCAGTTCGTAGATCAGGCCCAGGTTGCCCGACACGGCGCCGTCGCTGCGCTTCAGACCCGTGGTGATACTGCCGTTGGCCACCGAGGCAGCGTTGCCCTGGACGCGGTCGTAGCGCAGGCCGGCCACCACGCCCAGCGCGCCGAAGCGCATGTCGTCCTGTACGTACAGGCCAGCGGCCTGCACCCGGCCGTCGTCGAAGGGGTTGTTGCGCACATAGCTGCCGCTGTTGAACATGCGGCGGTCGGGCGATCCCGTCATGCGCCAGCCATTGAAACCGACGCTGATCAGGTGGTGTTCGCCAGCCGCCCAGTCGGCGCGCGCGTCCAGGCCGGTGGTGTCGAAGGCGACGTCGTTGGTGGTGGTGTCGCGCTGCAGCGGGCCGTTGGCCCAGGCGTTGATGGTGCGGTCGATGTTCTGGCGGTACAGGCGCACATCGAAGTTGACCGGCCCGCGCCCCTTGTGGCTGTAGCCCAGCTCGATCAGCTGGCGCGCCTGGCGCGGCGAATGGATGGTGGTGGAACCGACCATCGGATTGCCGTTGGGCTGAGTCGAGCCTGGGTACCAGACGTCGCGCAGGTTTTCGCGCTGCAGTGACAGGCGGATCTGCTGCGCGCCGTCGATGCGATGGCGGTACTGGCCGATCAGCGCCTGCTGCTCGTAGCCGGTGCGGTCGATGCGCTGGCCGCCGGCGCGGGTGTCGCCGTGGTCGGCGCCGGCCGCGCCCAGCAGCAGGGCGTGGTCGCCGCCGCTCCAGTTCACCACGCCGCTGGCGCCGACGCCGCGGTCGCCGCTGGCAGCGCGCAGGCCGAGGCGGCCGGACACGCCGGCATCAAAGCGTGCCTGCGGCAGCAACACGTTGACGGCGCCGCCCAGGGCGCCCGAGCCATACAGCACCGAGGCCGGGCCCTTGAGCACCTCTACCCGCTCGGTCAGGCCCAGCGAGACAAAGGAGCCGATGGCGCCATAGGGCTGGGCTGAATTGACGCGCATGCCGTCGACCATCAGCACCAGCGACTCTTTTTTCAGCCCGCGCACCACCGGGTTCAGGCTGGCCGAGCCGTCGCTGGTGGCGGACAGGCCAGGTTCGCCCTGCAGGGCCTGGCCCAGGCTGGTGGCGCCCTTGCGGGTGAGCTCGTCCGCTGTGATGACGTCGATGGATGCCGGCGTATCGACGGTGGCGGCGATGTAGCCCTTGGCGGTGACGGCGGTTTCTGCCAGCGTGTCGCTGGCTGGTTCGGGTTCGGTGGTTTCGGCGACGGCTAGGCCGTGGCCGCTGGACAGGGCAAGCGTGATCGACGCGGCCAGCGTGTGGCGTGCCAGCGCGGCGCGCGGCAGGCGCGGTCTGGCGGGCGAATCGGCGGGCCTGTCGCCGGGGAGGGCAGTCAGTGAATTCAGCATCGGCAAGGTGTCCTGAAGTACCTGTGGTCGAGGGTTGGCGGTGCTGGCTGGCTGACAGCGCGGGCTGTGTGCTGGCTGTGGAATGGGGCGTGCGGCTGGCATCCGTGTGCCTGGCCACGTGGCGCGGCAGTTCAGCGTCTGCATGGACCGTTCACAGATTGGAGTTTGTTGCTCGAAGATACTGGAATGAGAATGATTATCAGTGAATAGCCATCAAGCAAACCGTTCCAGACTTGATCTACCGCAAGTGCGCTGCCGATAGGCCGCGCCGGCGCAACGACAGGCCATGCGTCGCAAAGCGGACATGAGGGCCTTGGGGCCCACCCCATAATCCACGCGATGGCCGACCTGCGTTCCACCCTGGATTTCCTGCTTTACGACTGGCTTGCCGCCGACACCCTTGCCGGGCGTCCGCGCTTTGCCGAGCATTCGCGCGAGACCTTCGACGCCGTGCTGGACACCTGCGAGCGCATCGCGCGCGAGAAATACGCGCCCTTCAACCGCCTGGTCGATACCGAGGAGCCGCGCACCGAGATCGCGCCCGATGGCAGCCTGCGCGTGGTGCTGCCGCAAGCCACGCACGAGGCGCGCGCCGCCTACGCCGCCTCGGGCATGCTGGCGGCGGCGCAGGACTACGAGTTCGGCGGCATGCAGCTGCCGTACCTGGTCGAGGCGGCGGCCAACGCCTTCTTCGGCAAGGCCTCGATCAGCATCGGCGCCAACCTGCTGACGGTGGGCAACGCCAACCTGCTGATGGCGCATGGCACGCCGCTGCAGCGGCAGGTGTTCGCCGCCAACGCCTTCAACGGCCGCTGGACCGGCACCATGTGCCTGTCCGAGCCCCAGGCGGGTTCGTCGCTGTCGGACGTGGCCACGCGCGCGGTGCCGGAAGACGCCAGCGACCCGCTGGGCCCGCGCTACCGGCTCAAGGGCAACAAGATGTGGATCTCGGGCGGCGAGCACGAGATGGCCGAGAACATCGTGCACCTGGTGCTGGCCAAGATTCCCGGCCCGGACGGCCAGCTGGTGCCGGGCGTCAAGGGCATTTCGCTGTTCATCGTGCCCAAGCAGCTGGTCGACACCCAGGGCCAGCTGACCGGCGTGCGCAACGACGTGGCACTGGCCGGCCTGAACCACAAGCTGGGCTGGCGCGGCACCACCAACACGCTGCTTAACTTCGGCGAGGGCAAATTCCCGGTCGATGGCCAGCCGGGCGCCGTGGGCTATCTGGTGGGCCAGCCGGGCGAAGGCCTCAAGTGCATGTTCCACATGATGAACGAGGCGCGCATCGCCATCGGCATGGCCGCCACCATGCTGGGGCTGGCCGGCTACGAGGCGTCGCTGGACTACGCGAAGACACGCACGCAGGGGCGGCCCGTGGGGGCAGGCGGCAAGGACGCCAGCCAGCCGCCCGTGCGCCTGATCGAGCACGCCGACATCCGGCGCATGCTGCTGGCGCAAAAGGCCTATGGCGAAGGCGCGCTGGCGCTGCTGCTGTACTGCGCCCGCCTGGTGGACGAGCAGCACACCGGCACACCCGAAGCGGCCGACGAGGCGCGCCTGCTGCTGGAGGTGCTGACGCCCATCGCCAAGAGCTGGCCGAGCGAGAACTGCCTGGAGGCCAACAGCCTGGCGATCCAGATCCACGGCGGCTACGGCTACACGCGCGACTTCCCGGTCGAGCAGTACTGGCGCGACAACCGTCTGAACATGATCCACGAGGGCACGCACGGCATCCAGGCCATGGACTTGCTGGGCCGCAAGGTGCTGATGGAGCAGGGCCGGGGCCTGGAGTTGCTGGCCGGGCGCATCCAGGCCACGGTGGAGCGCGCGCGCGGCCAGGCCGACTTGCGCGCCGACGCCGACGCGCTGGAGGCCGCCCTGGGCCGCATCCAGCAGGCCACCCGCGCCGCCTGGGCCACCGGTCAGCCCGCCGAGGCGCTGGCCAATGCCGTGCCCTACATGCAGGCGTTCGGCCACGTCGTCCTGGCCTGGATCTGGCTGGACCTGGCGCTGCTTTCGGGAGCTACAAAAACAGAAGCTGCTTGCGCAGGACTGGCGGGCGCCAGAGCCTATTTTTATTGCTATGAATTGCCCAAGATCGACGCCTGGCTGGGCGTGGTCGAGCGGCGCGAGATGATTTGCACCCGATTGCCCGAGGAGGCGTTTTGATGATCAAGCACATCGTGATGTGGAAGTTCAAGGACCAGGCCGAAGGCGCCCACAAGGCCGCCAACCTGGCCCGCGCCCAGGTTCTGTTGGAAGGCTGCGCCGATCTGGTGCCCGGCACGTTGCGGCTGGAGGTGGCCAGCGCCCAGCCGGGTCTGGAAGCCACCTACGACCTGGTGCTTTACAGCGAATTCGCCGACCGCGCCGCGCTGGACGCCTACCAGAACCACCCCACGCACGCCGCGGTCAAGCCCTTTCTGCGCGCCGTGGTGAGCGAGCGCCAGTGCATGGATTACGAAGTCTGATCATCCGCAAGTCCCACCCATGACCCGCACCGTTCAACAACTGTTCGACCTCAAGGGCAAGACCGCCCTGATCACCGGCGGCTCGCGCGGCCTGGGCCTGCAGATGGCGCACGCGCTGGGCGAGGCCGGCGCGCGCCTCATGCTCAGCTCGCGCAAGGCCGACGACCTGGAGCAGGCGGTGGCCGAGCTGCAGGCCGCCGGCATCGACGCGCGCTGGATCGCCGCCGACTGCAGCCGCGAAGAGGACACGCGCCGCCTGGCCGACGAAACGCTGGAGCGCATGGGCGCCATCGACATCCTGGTCAACAACGCCGGCGCCAGCTGGGGCGCGCCGGCCGAGGAGCACCCGGTGGCCGCCTGGGACAAGGTGATGAACCTGAACGTGCGCGGCTATTTCATCCTCAGCCAGCAGGTCGCCAACGGGTGGATGATCCCGCAGCGCAGGGGCCGCATCATCAACATCGCCTCCATCGCCGGGCTGAACGGCAACCCGCCCGAGATGAAGACCATCGCCTACAACACCAGCAAGACGGCGGTGATCGGCTTCACCCGCGCGCTGGCGGCCGAATGGGGGCGCCACGGCATCACCGTCAACGCCATCTGCCCGGGCTTCTTCCGCACCAGGATGGCCAGCGGCCTGATCGACCAGCTGGGCGAAGGCAAGATGGCCGCCGCCGCGCCACTGGGCCGCCTGGGCGATGCCGAAGATCTGAAGGGCATCACCCTGCTGTACGCCAGCGACGCCGGCAAGCACATCACCGGCCAGTGGCTGGCGGTCGATGGCGGCGTGAGCGTGGTGCTGGGGGCGGCATGAGCCTGGACTTTGGTGTTCACGTTCCCTTCGTCCACCACCTGGGCTTCACGCTGGAGCGTTTCGAGGGCGGCGAATCGACGCTGCACTTCGCCCCCCGGCCCGAGCACTGCAATTCGTTTGGCGTCGCCCACGGCGGCGCGCTGATGACTTTTCTGGACGTGGTCATGGCCACGGCGGCGCGCAGCGTCAACCCGGGCAGCGGCATCGTCACCATCGAGATGAAGACCAGCTTCATGCAACCGGCGCCGGCCGCGGGCGGCACCCTGGTCGGCCAGGGCCGCCTGCTGCACCGCACGCGCGGCATGGCCTTCGTCGAAGGCACGGTGTTCGGCCCGGACGGCCAGTTGTGCGCGCAGTCCAGCGGCACCTTCAAGTACGTGCCGCGCGCGCAGCCGGCGGGGCCTCTGCCCACGGATTGATTCCGCGGTTCAAGCGTTTTCAGGCTGTGGCGCACGCCAGGAAAGCGCCAGCAGCTATTAATTCAGTAGTCACCAGGAGCCCCCTCATGCCCGTCAACCGCCAGATCCTGCTCGACAACCGGCCGCAGGGCGAAGCCACGGCCAGCAACTTCCGGCTGGTCTCGGTGCAGACACCCGAGCTGCGCGAAGGCCAGGTGCTGGTGCGCCACCACTACCTGAGCCTGGACCCGTACATGCGCGGGCGCATGAACGACGGCAAGAGCTACGCCCAGCCCCAGCCGCTGGGCGAGGTGATGATTGGCGGCACGGTGGGCGAGGTGCAGCAGTCGCGCCACCCGCGCTTTCAGTCCGGCGATGCCGTGGTGGGCATGGGCGGCTGGCAGGAATACAGCGTGGTCGACGCCGACCAGCCCGGCCTGCTGCGCAAGGTCGACACCACCCACGTGCCGCTGTCGTACTACCTGGGGGCGGTCGGCATGCCGGGCGTCACCGCCTGGTACGGGCTGACGCAGATCATCGCCCCGCAGGCCGGCGAGACGGTGGTGGTCAGCGCCGCCAGCGGCGCCGTGGGCAGCGCCTTCGCGGCCGTGGCCAAGGCGCGCGGCTGCCGCGTGGTGGGCATCGCCGGCGGCCCGGACAAATGCCGCTACGCCGAGCAGGAGCTGCACTTCGACGCCTGCATCGACTACCGCCAGCACGCCGATATCAAGTCCATGGCGCAGGCGCTGAAGGCCGCCTGCCCGCAGGGCATCGACGGCTATTTCGAGAACGTCGGCGGCTACCTGCTGGACGCGGTGCTGCTGCGCACCAACGCCTTCGCCCGCATCGCGGTGTGCGGCATGATCGCCGGCTACGACGGCCAGCCGCTGCCGCTGCAGAACCCGGCCTTGATCCTGGTCAACCGCCTGAAGGTGCAGGGCTTTATCGTCAGCGAACACATGGACCTCTGGCCGCAGGCCCTGCAGGAGCTGGGCACGCTGGTGGCGCAGGGCAGGCTGCGGCCGCGTGAATCCATTGCCCAGGGCATCGACAGCGCGCCCGAGGCCTTTCTGGGCTTGCTCAAGGGCCGCAACTTCGGCAAGCAGCTGGTGAAACTGATCTGAACGGAGACCGACATGGCCGCCACGCATGAAGTGCTGAACCAGCCCACGCCGCTGGAAGACATCAACCTGTTCCAGGCCAACCAGGCCCTGCGCGACGCGCTGAAGTTCAACGCCCCCGCGCTCGACACCGCCAGCCTGACTGCTCTGGGCGCGCTGGCCGGCAGCGCCGACATGCAGCGCCACGCGCGCCTGGCCAACGTGCACACGCCCGAGTTGCGCACGCACGACCGCTTCGGCCACCGGCGGGACGAGGTCGAGTTCCACCCCAGCTACCACGCCCTGATGTCGGCCGCCACCGCCGCCGGCCTGCACGGCGCCCCGTACGCGGCCGAAGAACAGGCCGGTGGCCATGCCCACATCCGGCGCGCGGCGGCGTTCATGCTGTTCACCGAGCTTGAGCCCTCCATCCTGTGCCCGATCTCGATGACCTATGCCGTCACGCCCGCGCTGCGCGACAACCCGGCCATCTACCGCGACTGGGCGCCGCGGCTCACCAGCCGCGCCTACGACCCGGCACTGCGCCTGTGGCGCGACAAGCCCGGCGTCACCATGGGCATGGGCATGACCGAAAAGCAGGGCGGCTCCGACGTGCGCGCCAACACCACCCAGGCGGTGCCCGACGGTCACGACGACTGGGGCGCGCGCTACCGCCTGACCGGTCACAAGTGGTTCATGTCGGCGCCGATGTGCGACGCCTTCCTGGTGCTGGCGCAGTCGGCCGGCGGCCTGTCGTGCTTCTTCCTGCCGCGCGTGCTGCCCGACGGCACGCGCAACGTGCTGCGCATCCAGCGCTTGAAGGACAAGCTGGGCAACAAGGCCAACGCCAGCTCCGAGGTCGAGTTCGACGACACCATCGCCTGGCTGGTCGGCGACGAAGGCCGCGGCGTGTCGCAAATCCTGGCCATGGGCGTGATGACGCGGCTGGACTGCGCCCTGGGCACCAGCGCCCTGATGCGCCAGGCGCTCAGCCAGGCGCTGCACCACACGGCGCAGCGCGCGGCCTTCGGCAAGCGGCTGATCGAGCAGCCGCTGATGAAGAACGTGCTGGCCGACCTGGCGCTGGAGAGCGAAGCCGCCACCGCGCTGGCGCTGCGCCTGGCGCGCGCCTTCGACCGCCAGGGCGACGAGCAGGAGCGCCTGCTGGCCCGCGTGCTGACGCCGATCGCCAAGTTCTGGATCTGCAAGCGCGGCAGCCACTTTGCCCAGGAAGCCATGGAATGCCTGGGCGGCAACGGCTACGTGGAGGAGGGCGGTGAAGGCGTGCTGGCCCGCATCTACCGCGAGATGCCGGTCAACTCGATCTGGGAAGGCTCGGGCAACATCATGGCGCTCGATCTGCTGCGCGCGCTGCGCAAGGGCGACGTCGCCGCCGCGCTGGCGCGCGAGCTGGCGCCGGCACGCGGCCAGCACGCGGCGCTCGACCGCTTGATCGACACCCTGCCCAGCCGCATCGACAACGGTGCCGACGAGGCCGATGCCCGCACCCTGGCGCGCGATGTGGCGTTGGCCGTGCAGGCCGCGCTGCTGGCGCAGACGGCGCCGGCGACGGTGTTCGGCGCCTTCTGCGAATCACGCCTGAGGCAGCCGCACGACGTGTTCGGCACGCTGGCGGGCGGCAGCGACTTCGACGCCATCATCCGGCGCGCCATGCCGGCCTGACCCGGCCCGAAAGGAAGCACCCATGATTCAGGACTTCAAGGGCAAGACCGCGGTGCTGACCGGCGCCGGCTCGGGCTTCGGGCTGGAATGCGCCCGCATCGGTGCCGCGCGCGGCATGAACCTGGTGCTGGTGGACGTGCAGCCCGACGCCCTGGCGCGCGCCGAAGCCGAGATGACGGCCGCAGGCGCCCAGGTGCTGGCGCGTCGCGTCGATGTCTCCAGCGCCGAGCAGATGGAGGCCCTGGCCACCGAGGTCAGGGACCGCTTCGGCGCGCCGCACTTCGTCTTCAACAACGCTGGCGTGGGCGCGGGCGGCCTGCTGTGGGAAAACACGGTGGCCGACTGGAACTGGGTGCTGGGGGTGGACCTGTGGGGCGTGATCCACGGCGTGCGCCTGTTCGTGCCCATGATGCTGGAGGCCGCCCGCAACGACCCCGCCTGGCGCGGCCACGTCACCAACACCGCCAGCATGGCCGGCCTGGTGGCGCCCCCCAACATGGGGATCTACAACACCGCCAAGGCGGCCGTGGTGAACCTGACCGAAACCCTGTACCACGACCTGAACCTGGTGACCGAGCAAATCGGCGCCAGCCTGCTGTGCCCGTACTTCGTGCCCACGGGCATCACCCACAGCGAGCGCAACCGGCCGGCCGGCGAGCCCGAGGCGCCGCTGACCCGGAGCCAGCAGATCGGCCGCGCGCTGACCGAAAAGGCCGTCACCAGTGGCAAGGTGACGGCCGAGCAGGTGGCGCAGAAAGTGTTTGCCGCCATCGGCGCCAACCAGTTCTACGTGTTCAGCCACGAAAGCCCGCGGGCGCTGGGCAACATCAGCAGCCGCATGCAGAACATGGTGGAGCAGCGCAACCCGGTGGACCCCTTCATCGAGGCGCCGGAGGTTGGTGCCAAGCTGCGCGCCGCGCTGCGGGCCCCGGCGGCGTGAGCCGGTCCGTCACGACGGCAACTTGCCCAGGGCGCGCTGCCACAGGTCGGGCAGCAGGTCGAACAGCGGCGTCGGGTCGCGGTGCATCAGGGTCGACAGCGAGCGCGCATCGAGCCGCGGCAGGGTGCTGGAGCTGTCCAGCCAGGCCAGCTGCGCCATCCACGCCAGGTTGACGGTGCCGTCCGGCTGCAGGCGCGAGGTGATGAAGCCCAGCATGCGCCGCGCCGGTGCGCTGCCCTTGGTGGCGGCGGCCTGATACAGACGCAGCGCCTCCGCGTAGTTGGGGGGAGCGCCGACGCCACGGTGCAGCCGGCGCGCCCGTTCGTACAGCTCATCGCCCTCGGAAGGCGCCACGGCGGCGTGCTGGGCGGCCTTGGCCGCCTGCTGGTCAAGCAGTTTCAGGTTGGCGGCCGCCACCCGCGAGCGCGGCGCGGCGGCCTCAAGCTGGGCCCGCGCGTCCCTCAGGTTGCCGTTGGCCAGCGCTTCCAGCCCCAGCTCGATGCGTGCCTGCGGATCGCCCGCCGCCGCGGCGCTCTCCAGCAGATCCCGCAAGGGCAGCAGCAGGCTGCTGACGCCTTCCGGGCCGCCGTTGATCCGCACGTTCATCGGCTGGGTGCGCGTGTCCAGCAGCCACTGCAGGTACAGGGCTCGGCCCCGGTGGTGCGGCCGCAGCTGGGCGATGGCCTGGGCCGCGGCGGACGGGTCAGGCCGGCCGCCGCAGCCGTCGATGGCACACCAGGCCAGACCGGCGTAGGCCAGGGGCTGGCGTCCATAACGGACGGCGCGCTCGAACCAGACCTGCGCCTGCGCTGGCGAGCCCGGCGCCAGGCCGGCATGCAGCTCGATCAGCCCCAGTGTCCACGCGGCGTTGGCGGCCGCCTGCGTGGAGCCGAATCCGCTGCGCGGCTCCGCCGCCCTTCGCAAGGCCACCAGTTCCTTCTGCAATGCAGGATCGAGTCGCGGCGCACCGCTCCTGGCGGTGGGCAGCGCTGGTGCGGAGGGTGCGGCGCGCGGATCAATCCGTGGCGCGGCCGGCAGGGTCTGGGGGCTGGCGTCGGGGCTGGGCGGCGCCGACGGGCTGGGCATCTGGATGGCGGGGGCCTGCGCCGTCGCCGGCCTGATGTCCTGATGCTGCGCGGGTGCGCTCATCGTGATGGGCGGCAGCGTGGCCGCGCGCACGATCGCCGCCTGCACCGAAGCGCCTGACACCAGCAGGCCGATCAGTCCCAGGCCCGTCAACCGCTCCATGCCGGCGCATGGGGCACGGCCAAACCGCGGCGCACGGCGTGGCGGGCGCATGGCTGGGCACCCGTTCACTTCTTGCCACCGTTGGCCGCGGCGGCTGGCGGGGCGGTGGGCGCCGGCAGGATGCGCCATTCCAGCGTCTGCGCGGCAATCTTGTCGGCGCCGACGGCCGTCTCGATATGCTTGCGCATCTCACCGAGCGTCTTTACCCCATGGATCGGCGTCAGCGCCGCGGCGTTCAGCTCCTGCGGCATGCGCGTCATCGGGTCTTCGTTGCTGGCCACGCACATCAGCGCCTCGCTGCCCTGCTTGCCGGAAGTGAGCACGAAAGCGGGGTAGGGCACCATCCAGTCCGGCAGGCGGATGGCCTGGTTGGCCGACACCAGTGCGTCCGGATGCAGCATGTTGGGCAGCAGCTTCACGATGTTGCCATTGGCGTCGTTCAGGTAGCAGAACAGGTAGGCCGCCCGCGAGACGGTGACCGAGGCAAAGATGTTGGTGCCCGGCGGAAATGCCGTGCGGTCCTTCACCGTGTTTTCGATCTGCATGTTGATGGCCAGTGGCACCGGTCTGGCTTCGCCGTTGGCGAGTTCCGTCCAGCCGATCCGCGTGAGTTGCCCGTCTTCGCCGACGGCAACGAAGTCACGCAGCGCCCGCTCGTAGACGTTGAAGCTGATCTCGCCCGTCACCACGGCGCCCGTGTCGGCCTGGAATCGACCGACCGCTTCGCGCAGCACCGTGCTGTTGGGTGGCAAGGGCTGCTCGAACGTCGGCAGATAGCCGCGTGCGGCCAGGTAGCGCTGCACCAGGCGCGAGCGCGTCGCCGGGTCGCCGGCGTCATACCACTCGCGCATCTGGCGCCGAAACTCGGGGTGGGTGTTGTCCAGCGTCAGGCAGCGCCAGTAGGGCAGGTGGGTCCACTTGCCGGCCAGCTCGATCAGGGCCAGGTCGACCAGCGTGCGCATGGCCGCGCCGGTGCCCTGGGTCAGATCACGGCCGACGTTGAACTGCACGCCGTAGCTGCCGATGCGTCCCGCCAGGTCCAGCCCCTGGCCCGAGTTGCCGATGATCACTTCGTTGGCGGAGTCCAGACCCGGGATCAGGGTGCGTGTGCGGAAGTCACCCAGGTGCATTTCCAGCCCGACGATGGTGGCGCCGCGGTTGCGGTCATAGCCGGCTTCCACGCGAGGGCCGGACAAGCCCGCGCCATGCCGGGTGCTGATCACGTTCTGATCGACGAAGGAGATGCCGCCCGAGACATACAGCGCCGGGCGCTGCAATTCCATCTGGTTGTTGTTGAGCAAGATGGTGGTGAGGTTCTGCACCGTGTCCTGGCGCGCGATGTCGACCTCGAAGTCGACATAGCGGAAGGCGTTCGAGCGGCGCGACATCTGCGACAGCGCGGTGACCACCATCTGCTTGGCCGCCACCGGCACGCGGCCCGAGAAGTCGGGAATGAAGGTGCTGGTGATGAGCATGGTCGGCACTTCGGCCTCGCGCATCATCTCGTCCATGCAGGCCAGCGAGTCGCTGAAGCTCGACATCGAGCGCACCGGCCGCGTGGCCGGGCGGTCGCTGGCGCTGGCGTAGGACTGGAACAGCGCGTCCTCCTTGGGCGCCAGCGGCGTGGCGCAACCGGCCACCAAGGCGGCAGTGGATGTGGCGGCGAGCAGCAGCAAGCGGAAGCCCGAGCGCCGCGACCGCGCCGATTGCTTGTGACTGGGCTGGCTCATGACACTCCTCCGGTTGGCTGCTGTGTATCCCTCTTGGGGGAAAAAAAGACCTGGCGACACGTTGGTGGGGCCAGGTCGGGGGCGCATGGGCGCCCTACTTGCAGATCGTCACCACATCGCCGCGCAGCACGGCAATCTGATCGCCACCGACTCCGGGGCCATAACGGCCGCTGGGCCCGGCGCCCGGAACGATGGTGTTGCTGGCCACGTCGGTGGTGCAGGTGCGCTGCAGCGCATTGCCGGTCTGGCGCGAGACCACGTCGCGCTCGGTGTAGACCGTGCCGTCGCCGCCATCGAGCTGGCTGAAGGCCTTGGCCTCGTAGCGGGCGATCTTGGCCTGCAGGAAGGACGGGATACCGGTGCCCAGGTGCAGCGATTCGGACGGCTTGACCGGTGCCACCGGCAGGGTCAGGTAGTTCACCTTGGCGCCCAGCACGATGGGATCGGAACCGGGCGCCCGCTGGGCCCACGCACCCTGGCACAAACCCAACGCGGCGAGAGTGAACGCGGCGTGCAACAGCTTGGGCTTCATGGCGGTCTTCCTCGTTGAAAGGACAAACGGCGGAACCGTGGCCTGGGCCGCCGGTTCCGCCGCGCTTCAGGCTCGCGCGCCTGGACGCAGGCCGCTTACTGGCAGCTCAGGCAGGCGTTGTTGGACGAGAGGTTCTGCACCGCCGTCGCGCCCGAACCGCTGGCCTTCGCCGTGATGTTGGACAAGGTGGCCTTGACGTACTGGCTCTGCGTGGCTCCGACGCCGACCTGCCCGATGTTGCTGGCCAGGTTGTTGGAGGCCGACGACTGATAGCCGGAGGCCTCGGCCAGCACGTGCGTGCCAGACAAATCGGTGGTCTGGGTCGAGTTGGCCTTGATCAGCACGCCGAAGGTGTTGCTCGACATGTTGTTGCCGGCGTAGCTCTCGGTGCCGGATGCCACGGCGCTGGTCGAGCTGCCAAACAGTGTCGTCGACTGAATCGTCGGCGCCAGCAGCTTGATGTCCTGCGCGCAGACCTCGCAGTTGTCGTTGCCGGGCAGCGGGGGCCATACGATCGCGAACGCGGAACCGGAGATTGCGAGCGCGCCCAGAATCGCAAGCTGCTTTTTCATGATGAAGTTCCTCCAAAGGTAGTCGACCAGGTGTCCGAGGCCACTGGCCCATTCCAGCGCCTCGGGGTTGGACTTCGCCGTGTCCGGTCTCCCTGTTTTTGCTGTGCTCGGCTTGCGGCGTCGTCTGGGTCAGTGTGTGTCTACAAAGTCACGTCAGCAATCGCCGTAACTGGATACCACGTTCGAGGGACCACGGGAGCGCGTCGTCAGTGCTGCAATAGCCGGTCGACACCGGGTTTCGTCGTGGATGGCTATCGAAGCGATAGCGGACGATGGCTACAACTGGTAAGTGTCCAAGAGTAACAAATGCAATAATCGTGGAAATCTGGAAAATTCCGCACTTTCCGTTGCAAAGATGCTATGGTGAGCCTGTAATTTTGGTTACACGATCTACAAAAATAATAAGCAATCGGCTAAATTTGATGCATATCAAACGAGGAAGGAGGGTCTTGCCACCCGAATTTCGCTGATGCTCAACGGAGGAAACCATGATCAAGGCACACTCGACTTCTGGCTCCGCCTCGTCCCCGGTCACGGCGGCCATCGGATCCATGGGCGCTTCCTCCTTGTGGCCGCATTTCCTGACCGGCCAGGCCGAGCAGCCAGTGCGGGTGATCCTGGTCGACGACGACGCGCACATGCGCCGCGTGATTTCCCAGGAGCTGCTGGCCGATCAGCGCATCGAGCTGGTCGGGCAGGCGGCATCGCTGCGCGAGGGCAAGCGGCTGATCGGCCTGCACGAGTTCGACGTCATGCTGGTCGATCTGAATCTGGGCGATGGCACCGGCTTTCAGCTGATCGAATACATGAAGACCATGCGCCCGGTGGCCGAGGCGGTGGTGGTCTCGGCCATGGAGGACGATGAGCACGCCCTGCACGCGTTCGAGCTCGGTGCCACCGGCTACCTGATCAAGAATTCCTGGTTCGGCAACTTCCCACAGGCGGTGCTGCAGGTGGTCAACGGGGGCGCCTCGATCACGCCCAACCTGGCGCGCCGCCTGCTCAAGCGGCTCGATGGAGGCGCCACGCGATCGGCCTTCGCCCCGGGTTCGCGCAAGGGCGCGGGGGCCGACAAGTTGTCCGAGCGCGAGCGCGAAATCCTTCGCCTGGTCGCCGGTGGCTACACCAGCTGCGAGATCGGCAAGCGCCTGGGCATCAGCGACCAGACGGTGAACACGCACATCAAGAACATGTATCGCAAGCTTCAGGTGCGCACGCGCGCGCAGGCGGTGAACCTGGCGTCGCAGTGGGGCCTGCTGTCCTGACAGAGTCCTGCTCACGCCGCGCCAAGCGCGTTTGAGTGGGGGTTGTGCGCAGAGACGGAGAACGTCTGCCATGTGGTACCAGTGGAGCACGTTGCTGAGCGCGTCGCTGCTGTCGTGCGGCGCCTTGATGATGGGCTGGCGCCGTCGGCGTGGGGTTGACGGCCTGTACTTTGCCGCCACCCTGCCATTCGTCGGTCTTGCCGGCCTGGCTCTGCTGGGGATCCACGGCATGGTGGGTGGTGCGCTGTTCATCATCGCCACGCGACTGGCCTATCAGCTGATCGTCCTGGGCGTGACGGCCTTCCTGATGGCCCTGCTCAAGGGCGGTCGGCCGGTACATCGGGGCCTGCTGATCGTGCAGACCATTGGCGGTCTGGTGCTAGCGGTCTGGGAGCCGTTCGGCGGCCTGGGCTGGGAGGCACTGAACATCGCTTGCAGCACCTTGTTCGTGCTGCTGCTGGCGCACGGACTGTGGCGCCATGGCGCCACGCGCGGCTGGACCGTGCTGCTGGTGGCGATCGCCGCCCTGGGGGCGATGCTGACCGATCTGCGCAGCGCCAACGGCCAGGCCATCAGTGTGTCATGGACGCAGCTGGTGTTCACGGCGATCCTGTTCGTGTTGTGGCTGATGCTGATGCGGCCGGTGGCAAGCGCCGGCCGCGCGCCTCGACACAACAGCGGCATGGCGCCGCAGGAGCGCCAGCAGCTGGCGCAGGAGCTGCACGACGGCGTGGGCTCGCAGCTGACCACCATCATTTCGGCGCTGGATCACGGCTCACCGCAGGAGCGCGCCACTGCGGCCGCGCTGCAGGAGGCCCTGATCGACCTGAAGCTGCTGGTCGACGGGGTGGACGAGGAGGCCTCCGTCGTCAGCCTGCTGGCCAACCTGCGCTACCGCACGCGGCCACTGCTGGAGGCCGCCGGTATCGAGCTGGGCTGGCACGTCGCCGATGAAGCCCTGCTGGAGCAGGTGCAGGGGCCGCCGGCGCGCGAGATCCTGCGCATTGCCCAGGAAAGCCTGGCCAACGTGGTGCACCACTCGGGTGGCGACGCGGTCACGGTGACCCTGTGCCACATAAAGGCACAGGACGCGCTGTGGCTGGAGATCGCGGACAACGGGCGCGGCATCGGGCCTTCGCCTGACGTCGCCCCCGAGGACGCGGCGCCCGCTGCCTGGCCGCCGGGACGTCCCGGCGGCAAAGGCCTGCCCGGCATGCGGCGGCGCGCGCAGCAGCTGGGCGGCCAGCTGGACGTCCACAGCGCGCCGGGCGAGGGCACGCGGGTGACTTTGCAGGTGCCGCTGGAGCGCCTGGTCGCCGAGACCGAGGCTTGAGGCTGAGCCCGGCGGCGACGCGGCCTGTGGCAAACTCGCTAGCTTTTTTTGGCGCTGCCCGCCCTGTCACGGGGCGGCGCGCCGAGGCTGCATGCACACCATCACGTCCCAGATTGCCGCGGAGCTGAAAGTCCGCCCGGCCCAGGTCGAAGCCGCCGTGGCGCTGCTCGACGGTGGCGCCACCGTCCCCTTCATCGCCCGCTACCGCAAGGAGGCCACCGGTGGCCTGGACGATGTGCAGATGCGCGAACTCGAAGCGCGCCTGGCCTACCTGCGCGAGCTGCACGAGCGCCGCGCCGCCATCCTGAAAAGCATCGACGAGCAGGGCAAGCTGACGCCCGCGCTGCGCGCCGCCATCGAGGCCGCGCCCACCAAGCAGGAGCTGGAAGACCTGTACCTGCCCTACAAGCAAAAGCGCCGCACCAAGGGCCAGATCGCGCGCGAGTTCGGCATCGAGCCGCTGGCCGATCGGCTGTGGGCGGACCCCACGCTCGACCCCCAGCAGGCGGCGCAGCCCTTTGTCAAGGCCGAAAAAGGCGAGGGCGGCGAGGACTTCACCACCGTGGCCGCGGTGCTGGACGGTGTACGCGACATCCTGAGCGAGCGCTGGGCCGAGGACGCCGCGCTGGTGCAGAACCTGCGCGAATGGCTGTGGGCCGAGGGTTTGCTGAAAAGCACGCTGGCCGCGGGCAAGAGCGAGCACGATCCGGAAGTGGCCAAGTTCCGCGACTACTTTGACTACGACGAGCCGATCGGCCGCGTGCCCAGCCACCGGGCGCTGGCGGTGTTTCGTGGCCGACAGCTCGAGATTCTGGATGCGAAACTGATTGTTCCCGAGGCGGAGCCTGCGCCAGCAGCTCCCAAAACAGTAGCAGCACCGAGCCTGGCCGAAGGCCGCATCGCGCAGCAGCTGGGCTGGAGCCACCAGGGCCGCGCGGCCGACGAGCTGCTGCGCAAATGCGTGGCCTGGACCTGGCGCGTGAAGCTGTCGCTGTCCACCGAGCGCGAGCTGTTCGCCCGCCTGCGTGAGGGCGCCGAGCAGGTGGCGATCAAGGTGTTCGCCGACAACCTGCGCGACCTGCTGCTGGCCGCGCCGGCCGGGCAGAAGGTCGTCATGGGGCTGGATCCGGGCATCCGCACCGGCGTCAAGGTGGCGGTGGTGGACGCCACCGGCAAGCTGCTGGAAACCGCCACCGTCTACCCGCACGAGCCGCGCAAGGACTGGGACGGCAGCCTGCACACCCTGGCCAGGCTGGTGGTCAGGCACGGCGTGCAGCTGATCGCCATCGGCAACGGCACCGCCAGCCGCGAGACCGACAAACTGGCCGGCGATCTCATCAAATTGGTGCAAAAACAGGCTGCGGCGATTGCTGGGACAGCGCCAGCAGCTATTGAAAAGATAGTCATCAGCGAAGCCGGCGCCTCGGTCTACAGCGCCAGCGAATACGCCAGCCAGGAGCTGCCGGACGTCGACGTCAGCCTGCGTGGCGCCGCCAGCATCGCCCGCCGCCTGCAGGACCCGCTGGCCGAGCTGGTGAAGATCGACCCCAAGAGCATCGGCGTCGGCCAGTACCAGCACGACGTCAACCAGAGCGCGCTGGCGCGCACGTTGGACGCCGTGGTGGAAGACTGCGTCAACGGCGTCGGCGTGGACCTGAACACCGCCAGCACGCCGCTGCTGGCGCGCGTGTCGGGCCTGAGCCCGGCGGTGGCGCGCGCCGTGGTGCGCTGGCGCGAGCAGCACGGGGCCTTCAGGAGCCGCCAGCAGTTGCTGGAAGTCAGCGGCCTGGGGCCCAAGACCTTCGAGCAGAGCGCGGGCTTTCTGCGCATCCGCGGCGGCGACAACCCGCTGGATGTGACCGGCGTGCACCCCGAGACCTACCCGGTGGTCGAGCAGATCATCGTGGCCACTGGCAAGCCCGTCGACCAGCTGATGGGCCGCGCCGAGCTGCTCAAGGGCTTGAAGCCCGAGCAGTTCGCCACCGAGGGCGTCGGCGCCGTCACCGTCAAGGACATCCTGGCCGAGCTGGAAAAGCCCGGCCGCGACCCGCGCCCCGACTTTGCCGTGGCGCGCTTCAACGACGGCGTGGAAGACATCGCCGACCTGAAGGAAGGCATGGTGCTGGAGGGCACGGTGAGCAACGTCGCCGCCTTCGGCGCCTTCGTGGACCTGGGCGTGCACCAGGACGGGCTGGTGCACGTCAGCCAGCTGGCCAACAAGTTCGTGAGCGACGCGCGCGAGGTGGTCAAGACCGGCCAGATCGTGAAGGTGAAGGTGCTGGAGGTGGACGTGGCGCGCAAGCGCATCAGCCTGACCATGAAGCTGGACGCGCAGGCGCCGCGCCGCGACGGCCCGCGCGACAACCGCTTCGAGGCCGCGGGTCGCGGGGCCCGTCACGGGGCAGGGCGCGATCGCGTGCCACCGGCGGCCACGAGCATGGCCTCGGCTTTTGAAAAGCTCAAGAGCATGCGAAACAATTGAGGCGGAAAAGCTTTTCCAGTCAGCGCCGGAAGCTATTCAAACGATAGCGTTCCAGGCTGGCGTCAATCAGGCTCATGGTGTGTCCGGTGGTAGCCTGAAACGAACCCGGGCGGCCACGCGGGTGCCGCAGCCACCCAGATCGCGGCTGGCGGTGGCGCCTGCTCACGGGTGCGAATGCGGCCCGGCGGCGCTGCCGCGGCGGCGTCGCCGGCTGGCAGGGGCGCGGGTGACGCGCGTTCGAGTTGGTGCATCGCGGCGGTGGCATGGGCAGCCCCGCTCATCAGGGCCACCCAGCGGGTGGTGAAGGTGCCCAGAAGCTGGTGCATGGCGGTCTCCTTCTTGCGTTGGCAAACGCCGGCCGACGACCGGGTCGTCGCAACCTGTGTGCGGATACGGCGCCCGCACCTCAAGTCCGAGACCCTGTGGGGGCGATAGTTCCCCCGCCTACCGGTAAGCGTTTGCGTTCGCGCGCCGCTCAACCCTTCCAGCGCAGCATGCGCAGGCCGTTGAAGACCACCAGCAGCGAGGCGCCCATGTCGGCGAACACCGCCATCCACATGGTGGCGCTGCCCAGCACCGCCAGCAGCAGGAACACCGCCTTGATGCCCAGCGCCAAGCTGATGTTCTGCCACAGGATGGCGTGGGTGCGGCGCGACAGGCGCACGGTTTCGGGCACGCGGCGCAGGTCGTCGTTCATGATGACCACGTCGGCCGCCTCGGTGGCCACGTGGGTGCCGCCCTGGCCCATGGCAAAGCCCAGCGCGGCGGCGGCCAGCGCCGGGGCGTCGTTGATGCCGTCGCCCACCATGCCCACGGTGCCCGGGGCCTTGGCGTTCAGCGCCGTGATGGCTTCCAGCTTGTGCTGCGGCAGCAGGCCGGCGCGCACGTCGTCGATGCCGGCCTGGGCCGCGATGGCCTGCGCCGTGGCCGGGTTGTCGCCGGTCAGCATGATGGGCTGCACGCCCAGCGTGCGCAGCTGCGCCACGGCGGCGGGCGTGCCGGGCTTGATGGCGTCGGCCACGGCAAACAGCGCCAGCACGCCGCGGTCGTCGGCCAGCAGGCTGACCGTGCGGCCCAGTGCCTCGTGTTGCTGCATGCGCGCTTCCAGCGCGGGCGAGCACTGGCCGCGCTCCTCGATCCAGCGGTGGTTGCCCAGCACCAGGGCCTGGTCGTGGATGCGGCCATTGGTGCCGCGCCCGGCGGCGGCGCCGAAGTCGTCCACCGCCAGCGTGCCGGCGTCCTGCAGGCCCTGGGCGATGGCGCGCGACACCGGGTGGTCGGAGCGCGCTGCCAGGCTGGCGGCCAGCTGCCAGACGCGGGCTTGCTCCTGCCGGTCGTCGACCAGCTCGCGCGCCACCAGGCGCGGGCGGCCCTCGGTGATGGTGCCGGTCTTGTCCAGCGCGATGTGGCGCAGCCGGCGCGCTTCTTCCAGGTACGCGCCGCCCTTGATCAGGATGCCGCGGCGTGCCGCCGACGCCAGCCCGCTGACCACAGTGACCGGCGTGGCGATCACCAGCGCACAGGGGCAGGCGATCACCAGCAGCACCAGCGCCTTGTACAGCGCCGCCAGCCACGGCCAGCCGGCCAGCCAGGGCCCCAGCAGCGCCACCGCCAGCGCGATGGCGAACACCGTCGGCGTATAGACGGCAGCAAAGCGGTCGACGAAGCGCTGCGTCGGCGCGCGCGTGCCCTGGGCCTGCTCGACGGCGTGGATGATGCGCGCCAGCACCGTGTCGCTGGCCGGCGCGGTGACTTCGTATTCCAGCGCGCCCTGCTGGTTGATGGTGCCGGCGAACACCTCGTCGCCCGGCGCCTTCTCGACCGGCACGCTCTCGCCGGTGATGGGTGCCTGGTCGACGGCGCTGTGGCCGGCCGTCACGCGCCCGTCCAGCGCCAGCCGCTCACCGGGGCGCACGCGCACCACGGCGCCAAGGGCGATGGTGTCGGCGCGCTGCTCGCGCCAGCTGCCGTCGGGCTGGCGCAGCTCGGCCATGGGCGGGGTGAGTGCCAGCAGGCCGCCGATGGCGTGGCGCGCGCGGTCGACGGCGCGCGCCTCGATCAGCTCGGCGATCGAGTACAGCGCCATCACCATGGCGGCCTCGGCCCACTGGCCGATCAGGAAGGCGCCGGTGACGGCCACCGTCATCAGCGCCGAAATGCCCAGCTGGCCACGCGCCAGCGCCGCCAGCCCCTTGCGGTAGACTCCAAAGCCCGACAGGCCGATGGCCAGCGCCGCCACCGCCATGCTGGCGAGCTGCCAGGGCCGGGTGTCGGGGGCGGCGAAGTGGATCGCCTCGGCGCCCAGCGCCAGCAGCAGGGCGGCGGCCAGCTGGCTGGCTTCGCGGCGCTGGCGGCGGCGGGTGTCGGCGGCGCTGGCCGGTTGGCTCAGGCGCTCGGTTTTCAGGCCGGCGGCGGCGATGGCCTGCTCGACCGCCGGCCAGGCGCCGTCGGGTGCGTCCACCGCCAGCGTGCGCGCGCCCAGGTCGAAGCGCAGGCCGCGCACCGCGGCCTGGCCCTCCAGCGCGCGGCGGATCTGGGCCTCCTCGCTGGCGCAGTCCATGTCGGGAATGCGCAGCAGCAGGGCGCCGCCCGCCGCCAGCGCCGAGAAGTCGATCGGCCGCGCCGCCACTTCACAGGCGGCGCCGCCGCAATCGTGGTCGGCGTGGGGGTGGTCGTGCCCATGTCCATGGGCGTGGTCGTGATCGTGCGCGTGGTCGTGCGCGTGGCGGTGCGGGTGGACGTGGGGGTTGGCGGTGCTGCTGCTCATGGGGCGCTTCGGTGGCGGTCGGTCGGACCTTCGGGTATATTGAAAACGCTGTAGTCACTACAGAGTCAAGCCCGGCGTTGTCTTAACCCCACCCCAGGTGCGTGATCATGAAAATCGGCGATCTGGCCCAGGCCTCGGCCACCGGCGTGGAAACCATCCGCTACTACGAACGCCAGGGCCTGCTGCCGGCGCCGGCGCGCACGGCGGGCAACTTCCGCGTCTACGACGACGCGCACCTGGAGCGCCTGCGCTTCATCCGCCAGTGCCGCGGCCTGGACATGTCGCTGGACGAGGTGCGCGAGCTGCTGGCGGTGCGCGACGCGCCGGACGCCGACTGCGGCGCGGCCAACCGGGTGCTGGACGAGCACATCGGCCACGTCAGCCGCCGCATCCGCGAGCTGCGCGCGCTGGAGCGCCAGCTCAAGGCGCTGCGCGCCAGCTGCGCCCTGGTGCAGCCGTCCGCCGACTGCGGGATCCTGGTCGGCCTGTCGTCGGCGCGGGAGCTGCCTTCGGAAGCGCCGCACAGCGGCGCGCGCCACCTGGGCGCGGTGCACTCGCACGGCGGCGACTGAGCGCGGGTCGCTGTTTTCGGAGCAAAAAATGGCAATGGCGCTTGCTGGGCGGCCGCAAGCAGCTATTGATTGAATAGCGACTGACGGACGTGCCCGACGACCCGGCGGTCGGCCTACATCGACTCGGCGAGCATGCGCCGGTAGTCGTCGGCGCTGGCGATGCGCGGGTTGGTCTTGTGGCAGTGGTCCAGCAGGGCGTGCGCGATGACGCCGTCGAACAGGCGCTCGGTCACGCCCATGGCGGCCAGGCCGGTGGGCAGGCCCAGGCGAGCGCTCATGGCGCGCACCGCCTCGGCTACGTCGGCGCCGGGGGGCAGGCCCATGGCCTGGGCCATGCGCGCCAGGCGCTGCTCGCGGCGCATCGACTCGGCCTCTGCGTTGAAGCGGATCACCGCCGGCAGGAACACCGCGTTCAGCGTGCCGTGGTGCAGGCGCGGATCGGCCCCGCCCAGGCTGTGGCTCAGGCTGTGCACGCAGCCCAGCCCTTTCTGGAAGCCCATGGCGCCGTGGATGCTGGCGGCCATCATGTTCAGGCGGGCCTCGCGGTCGCTGCCGTCGTGCGTGGCGCGCTCGATGTGGGCCCAGCCGCGGCGCAGGCCTTCCAGCGCGATGCCGTCGGCCGGCGGGTTGAAGGCCGGCGCCATGAACACCTCCATGCAGTGGGCGATGGCGTCCATGCCGGTGGCGGCGGTCAGCCTGGGCGGCAGGCCCAGCGTGAGGGCCGGATCGCAGATGGCGGCGCGCGGCATCAGGTGCCAGGAGTGAAAGCCCAGCTTGCGCCCGTCGTCGACGATGACGATGGCGCCGCGTGCCACCTCGCTGCCGGTGCCGGCGGTGGTGGGCACGGCGATCAGCGGCGCGGCGGCGGCGGTGATGCGCTCGGAGCCGCCTTCGATGGTGGCGTAGGTGGTCAGCGGCCCCGGATGGGTGGCGGCAATGGCCGCGCCCTTGGCGCAGTCGATCGGGCTGCCGCCGCCGACGGCGATCAGACCGTCGCAGCCGTGCTGGGCGTACAGCGCCACGGCGCCGCGCACCGCGGCTTCGGTGGGGTTGGAGGGCACGTCCTCGAACACCGCCACCGCGCGCGGGCCCAGCGCGTCCAGCACCGGCTGCAGCACGCCGGCCGCGCGCACGCCGGCGTCGCTGACCACCAGCGCGCGCGTGATGCCCACGCGCTGGCAGTGCTCGCCGATGCGCGCCAGCGCGCCGAAGTCGAATTCGATCTGGGTCAGGTATTGGATGAGGGCCATGGGGTGTTTTCCGCGCTACGATGGATCGTCGTCAGAACCGATTTTCATCCAAGCTCCCGAGGAGGTTCCCCCATGAAGTCCCGCACGCTACACCGCCTGGGCCTGGCCGCCGCGCTGGCCCTGCTGGCCGGTTGCGCCAGCACGTCCGCCCCGGTGGTGGCCGAAACACCCGGCTGCCTGAGCAACGTCGCCGTCGACCGCCTGCTGGCCGACTACAACGCGCGCCGTCCGGCCGCCAACCCGCCCGAGACGCTGACCATGGCCGACGCCCACTGCTCGCGCTCCAAGCTGCAGCAGCGCCTGGCGGGGCAGGCCGGGCGCCTGGTGGGCTACAAGGCGGGGCTGACCAACCCGGCGGTGCAAAAGCGCTTCAACACCGACCAGCCGGTGTGGGGCGCGCTGTACAGCGCCATGATCCTGAACAGCGGCGTGACGCTGGATGCCGGCTTCGGCTCGCGCCCGCTGTACGAGGCCGACCTGCTGGTGCGCGTCAAGGACAAGGCCATCAACGACGCCGCCACGCCGGCGCAGGTGCTGGCGCAGGTCGACCAGGTGATCCCGTTCATCGAGCTGCCCGACCTGATGGTCGAGACGCCGGCCAAGATCAACGGCGCGGTGCTGAGCGCGCTCAACGTCGGCACCCGGCTGGGCGTGCAGGGCGCGCCGCTGCTGGTGCCCGCCGACGCCGCCGGGCAGGCCAGGCTGCTGGACCAGCTGCGCGACATGAACGTGCGCCTGGTCGACGGTCAGGGCGCGGCACTGGGCGGCGGCAAGGGCAGCGACGTGCTGGGCCACCCGCTGAACGCCGTGGTGTGGCTGGCGCAGGCGCTGAAGGCGCAAGGCCTGGCGCTGCGGCCGGGTCAGGTGGTGAGCCTGGGCTCGTTCTCGGCCCTGCTGCCGCCCAAGGCGGGGCTGAAGGTGACGGTGCACTACGACGGCGTGCCCGGCCTGCAGCCGGCCACGGTGAGCTTCAAATGATTTGCCTAGCGTTCGTCCGGCTGCCAAGCATGCTGCCAAATAGATAGCTGCTGGCGCTCGATGGGCGTGTGTTTTTGCCTAATTCGTTGTTCAACTTCAACCGCCAGGCCGCTTCGCGCGTTGAAGCGGTCTGTCTTGATCCTTGAGGGGGCTGTTTTGACCATGATCCGTGTTTCCACCTTGCTCGCGCTGGCCCTGGCCGCCCTGACGCTGACACCCGCCGCCCAGGCCCAATGGCAACCCGTGGGGCCGGCGCTGCCGTCCGGCGGGCAGACGGTTCGATGCGAGAGCCTGGACGGCGACTTCCGCGAATGCCGCACGCCGTTTGCCAACATGCCGGTATTGGTCAACCAGTTGTCGTCGTCGGACTGCGTCGAAGGCCAGACCTGGGGTAGCCGCGCGCCGGGCACGGTGTGGGTGGCGCGCGGTTGTCGCGGCCAGTTCGCCGAGGGCCATGGCGGCCACCGCCCCCCGGGCGGTGGCTGGAACCCGGGTGGCGGCAGCATCGACGAGCGCAACGCCGTGCGATGTGAAAGCGACGACGGCCGCTACCGCGAGTGCCGCGCCCCCATGGGTGGCCGCCTGGCGCTGCTGCGCCAGGAATCGCAGACGCCCTGCGTCGAAGGCCAGAGCTGGGGCAGCCGTGGCAACGGCAGCGTGTGGGTCAATGGCGGCTGCCGTGGCGTTTTTGGCGTGGCGGGTTGGGGCGGCTCGGGCGGTGGCGGCGCCATCGGCGGTGAGGCCTACCGCTGCGAAAGCATGGAAGGTCGCCTGAACGAGTGCCGGGCACCCCAGCGGGGCCGCCAGGTGCTGGTGCGCCAGTTGTCCGACTCGGCCTGCATCGAAGGCCAGACCTGGGGCAGTCGCGATGGCGGCGTGTGGGTGCAGGGCGGCTGCCGGGGCGAATTTGCCGCCGCCGGCTGGGGCGGCGGCGGTGGCTGGGGCGGCGGCGGTGGCTGGGGCGGCGGCGGTGGCTGGGGCCAGGGCGGCGGCCGCTACGAGGTCGACTGCGCCAGCGAAGACCGTCGCTACAACCAGTGCCGCTGGGATTCGCGCCAGGGCCGACCAATCCTGATCGAGCAGTACTCCGAGGACGCCTGCCGCGAAGGCCAGAGCTGGGGCTATGACGGCCGCCGCCTGTGGGTGGACCGCGGTTGCCGCGGACGCTTCGGCGCGCGCTGACGTCCGGCCGGGCCGGCCGGCAGCCGCGGCGCGCCGGCTGGCCGATTACTCTTGTTTTGATAGCTTATGGCGCCCGTCCAAAGGGCGCTGCGGCCCGATTTGACCATGGACCACAGCCCCGACATCCACGCCCGCCTGACGCCGGCCATGCGCCTGCTGGTCGAGCGCATGGCGCAGGCGCCGTACCCGCCCATGCACACGCTGACGGCGGCCGAGGCCAAGGCCGCCTACGCGGCGTCCATCGGCGTGCTGGACGTGCCCCGGCCCGATCTGCCCCGCGTGCAGGACCTGCGCATCCCGGCGCGCGACGGCGCGGCGCTGCCGGCGCGCCTGCTGGCGCCCAGCAGCGCCGCCGGCCTGCCGGTGCTGCTGTATCTGCACGGCGGCGGCTTCACCATCGGTTGCGTCGAGTCGCACGACACGGTGTGTCGCGTGCTGGCGCGGCAAAGCGGCGCGGCCGTGCTGTCGCTGGACTACCGGCTGGCGCCGGAGCACCGCTTTCCCACCGCCGTGCACGACGCCTGGGACGCGCTGCACTGGCTGGCGGGCGAGGGCGCCGCCGCGCTGGGGCTGGATGGCGCGCGCATCGCCGTCGGCGGCGATTCGGCCGGCGGCACGCTGGCGGCCGTCAGCGCCATTCATGCGCGCGACGTGGGGCTGCCGCTGGCGCTGCAACTGCTGATCTACCCAGGCACCACGGATCACCAGGACACCGACTCGCACGCGCTGTACGCCCAGGGGCCGGTGCTGGACAAGGCGTTGATCGACTGGTTCTTCCACCACTACATCGACAGCGTGGACCGCAGCGACTGGCGTTTCGCGCCGCTCAAGAGCGCCGAGGTGGAGGGCGTGGCCCCCGCCTGGGTCGGCCTGGCCGAATGCGACCCGTTGGTCGACGAGGGCGTGCTGTACGCCGACAAGCTGCGCGCCGCTGGCGTGCCGGTGGCGCTGGAGATCTACCGCGGCGTGGTGCACGGCTTCATGACCATGGGCCGCGCCATCGCCGAGGCGCGCCAGCTGCATGCCGACGCGGCGGCGGCGCTGCGGCAGGCCTTCGAGGCCTGAGACACTTCAAAAATAATAGCCCCCAGCGCTCGCCAGTCAGGTGCCAGAGCCTGATTCATATGGAATTCTTGGCCATGAAGCCCACCGACTTCCGCTTTCACCATCCGCTGCGCGTGCGCTGGGCCGAGGTCGATCTGCAGAAGATCGTCTTCAACCCGCACTACCTGACGTATTACGACTGTGCCATGGCCGACTACTGGCGCGCGCTGGCCTTGCCCTACGAGGCGGCGCTGCGGCGGCTGCAGGGCGATGTCTTCCTGCGCAAGACGACGGTCGAGTTCCACGCCTCGGCGCTGCTGGACGACCGCCTGGAGGTGGCGCTGCGCTGCGACCGCGTGGGCAATTCGTCGATCAGCTTTGCCGGCGCCATCTTTCGCGGCGAGCAGTTGCTGAACACGGCCGAGCTGGTCTACGTGTTCGCCGACCCGGCCAGCCAGAGCAGCCGTCCGGTGCCGGCGCCGCTGCGCGCGCTGTTTGCCGCCTACGAGGCCGGCCAGCCGGTGACCGAGGTACGGGTGGGCAGTTGGCAGCAGTTGGCCGAGTCCGCGCGTGCCGTGCGCACGGCGGTGTTCATCGAGGAGCAGGGGATTGACCGCGACGAGGAATGGGACGCGCTGGACGCCGATGCCGTGCATGCCGTGGTGCTCAACCGGCTGGGCATGCCGGTGGGCACCGGCCGCCTGCTGCGCGAGCCGCAGGCGGGTACGGCGCGCATCGGCCGCATGGCGGTGGACCGCACGCTGCGCGGCGCTGGCGTGGGCCGCCAGGTGATCGAGGCGCTGCAGCAGGCCGCCGCCGAGCGGGGCGAGCGCCGCGTGGTGCTGAGCGCGCAGCGCAGCGCCGAGGGCTTTTACCGCCAGCTGGGCTACGAGCCGGTGGGCGAGCCGTACGAAGAGGTCGGCATCGCCCACATCGGCATGCAGCGCGCGCTGGGCTGAGGTTCCTTGGGCGCTCAGACCTCGACCACCAGGGCCGGGTCGAAGCGGGCGTTTTCGGTCACGCCGTCCTTGACGTAGCCGCGCGGGTTGCACAGCACGCGCGTGCCGTTGACGCGGTAGTCGTGGCTGTCGTGCGTGTGGCCGTGGATCCACAGGGCCGTGCGCGCGCCGTCCAGCAGGTGCTCCGCCGCCGACACGAAGGCCGCATTGAACGGCGAGCCGGCAAAGCGTGGGTGGATGCTGCCCAGCGAGGGCGCGTGGTGCGTGATCACCACCGTCGGCCCGCCATGCGGCTGCGCCAGTTGCTCGGCCAGCCAGTGCGCGTGGGCGTTGAACAGCCGCACCGTGTCCTCGGGGGTGAGGATCGGCGCGTCCGCCGTGGCGTCGCGGCGCACGCGCTTGAAGTCGTACATGAACTCGGCCGCCTTGCGCATGGCCTCGGCCGCGTGCTCGCCGTCACCATTGGCGCGAAAGTCGGTCCACAAGGTGGAGCCGATGAAGCGCACGCCGTCCAGCTCCAGCACGTCGTTGTCCAGCAGGTGCACGTGGCTGCCCTCGAACAGGCGGCGGAATTCGGCGCGCACCTCGGGCAGGCTGCCGCCATAGAACTCGTGATTGCCGATGACGTACAGCACCGGCCGGTCAAAGCCCAGCGCCCAGGCGGCCGCGGCCGCCGGGCGCGCGATGTCGCCCGCCAGCACCACCACGTCGGCGTCGGTGCGCGGGTGTTCCATGCCACCCACGCTCAGGTGCAGGTCGGAAAGAATGTGCAGCTTCATGGGACAGGGGACCCGTCGGCCGGAAGAGCGGGTTTGGCGGCTATCCTACGCGCATCGTGCTGGCCTACATCCTCAAGCGCCTGTTGCTCATGCTGCCCACCCTGCTGGGCGTGCTGCTGCTCACCTTCGTGGTGATCCAGTTCGTGCCGGGTGGGCCGGTGGAGCAGTACCTGGCCGAGGCCAAGGCCGGCGTCGGCGGGGCGGGCGGTGCCGAAGGCGGCGGCCTGGCCTACCGCGGCGCGCAGGGGGTGGACCCCAAGCGGCTGGAGCAGATCAAGGCGCTGTACGGCTTCGACAAGCCGGCGCACGAGCGCTTCGTGCAGATGCTGGGGCGCTTTGCGCGCTTCGATCTGGGCACCAGCTTCTTCCAGAACAAGGCGGTGTGGGCGCTGATCCGCGAAAAGCTGCCGGTGTCCATCAGCCTGGGGCTGTGGACCTTCTTCATCAGCTACGGCATCAGCGTGCCGCTGGGCGTGGCCAAGGCGGTGCGCGCGGGCAGCCGGTTCGACCTGGCCACCACGCTGCTGGTGCTGATCGGCTACGCCATCCCGGGCTTCGTGCTGGGCGTGGCGCTGCTGGTGATCTTTGGCGGGCAGCTGCAGTGGTTTCCGCTGCGCGGGCTGACCTCGCCCAACTTCGACGAGCTGAGCCTGGGCGGCAAGATCGTCGACTACCTGTGGCACATCACGCTGCCGGTGACCAGCATGGTGCTGGGCAGCTTCGCGGTGACGGCGATGCTGACCAAGAACGCGTTCCTGGAGGAAATCCGCAAGCAGTACGTGCTGACGGCGCGCGCCAAGGGCCTGTCGCAGCGGCAGGTGCTGTGGAAGCACGTGTTTCGCAACGCGCTGATCCCCATCGTCACCGGTTTTCCGGCGGCCTTCATCGGTGCGTTTTTCACCGGCTCGTTGCTGATCGAGACGCTGTTCTCGCTCGACGGCCTGGGGCTGCTCAGCTACGAGAGCGTGATCCGGCGCGACTACCCGGTGGTGCTGGGCACGCTGTACCTGTTCACCCTGATCGGCCTGCTGACCAAGCTGATCAGCGACCTGACCTACGTGTGGGTGGATCCGCGTGTCAAGTTTGACTGAGTCCTCCGACTCGGCTTGTGGCTGCCGACCGAATTGTCATACAATGGATGACAAAGGAGATCCTCATGCGCGTCAACGCCCGATTTGACCTCGACGCCGAAACCCAGGTGGCCTATCTGTCCCAGGTCACGGGCATGGGCGTGAGCGAGGTGCTGCGCGCCAGCGTGCAGCACTACTACGACGCGGTGCGCGCCCGCCAGACCGGGTTGAAGCACCTGTCGGCCTTCATTGGTCAGGGCGACAGCGGCCGCGGCGATGTCGCCAGCACCTACAAGGACCGGCTGGCCGAAGGCTGGGGCGCCAAGCATGGCGCGCCGGGCCCGGGCGCCGCGCCCTCGGCCGGCTTGGCCGTGCACGAGTCGGCCCCGGCACCCTGGCCGGCGGACGTCACCGCGCCCGAGCCGGTGCCGGCCAAGGCGATCCGGCCTACGCGGCGCAAGGAGGCCCGGTGATCATTGCCGACGCCGGCTTCTTCTACGCGCTGATCGACCGACGCGACGCTTGGCACACCCGGGCGGTGGCCGCGCTGCCCACGCAGGCACAGGGCTGGATCACCACCTGGCCGGTGCTCACCGAAGCCACCCACCTGATCACACGCTGGGTGGGCACTGCCGCGGCGCAGGCGCTGCTGCGCGAGGTGGCCGACGGCGCCATTGCCGTGTGGTCCTGGCCCGCTGAACACACGGCACGGCTGCCCGATCTGATGCACCGCTACACGCGCCTGCCCATGGATCTGGCCGATGCCTCGCTGGTGCTGCTGGCCGAGCACCTGGGCCACGGCCGCATCCTGACCACCGACCAGCGCGACTTCGGCGCCTACCGCTTCAAGAGCCGCGAGCCGTTCGACAACCTGCTGCTGCGGGCCGCGCATGACTGAACCCGCGCCAGCCGCACCCAGCCTGTCGCCGGCCCGCCGCGCCTGGTTGCGCTTTCGGCGCAACCGGCTGGGCCTGTGGAGCCTGGTGCTGTTTGTGGCCCTGGTGGGGCTGAGCCTGCTGGCCGAAGTGGTGTCCAACGACAAGCCGCTGGTGGTGCGCTACGAGGGGCAGTGGTACGTCCCGCTGGTCAAGAACTATCCCGAGAAGCTGTTCGGCGGCGACTTCGAAACCGAGACCGACTACCTCGACCCCTTCATCCGCCAGCAGTTCAGCCAGCCCGGCAACTGGGCCATCTACCCGCCCAACCCCTATGGCGCCAAGACGATCAACTATTTCGCCAAGTCGCCCAACCCCAGTGCGCCCAGCCGCGACAACTGGCTGGGCACCGACGACCGCGGGCGCGACCTGCTGGCGCAGCTGATCTACGGCTTTCGCGTCAGCGTGCTGTTCGCCCTGGCGCTGACGGCCGTGGGCGTGCTGCTGGGCGTGGCGGCGGGAGCGGTGCAGGGTTTTTTTGGCGGCAAGACCGATCTGGCCTTCCAGCGCTTCATCGAAATCTGGGGTTCCATGCCCGAGCTGTACCTGCTGATCATCTTCAGCGCCGTGTTTGCGCCCAGCATCGGGCTGCTGCTGGTGCTGCTGAGCCTGTTTGGCTGGATGGGCCTGTCGGACTATGTGCGCGCCGAGTTCCTGCGCAACCGCCAGCTCGACTACGTGAAAAGCGCGCGCGCCCTGGGCGTGCCCAGCGGCCAGATCATCTGGCGCCACATCCTGCCCAACAGCATGACGCCGGTGGTCACCTTCCTGCCGTTTCGCATGAGCGCGGCCATCCTGGCGCTGACCTCGCTGGACTTCCTGGGCCTGGGCGTGCCGCCGGGCACGCCCAGCCTGGGCGAGCTGCTCAGCCAGGGCAAGAACAACATCGACGCCTGGTGGATCTCGATTTCCACCTTTGGCGTGCTGGTGCTGACGCTGCTGCTGCTCACCTTCATGGGCGACGCGCTGCGCGACGTGCTCGATCCGAGGAAGGCGCAGTGAGACGTCGAACTTCCGCACGCGAAGGACGCGAAAATTTCGCGAAAGACGCAAAGAAATCCTTCATGTGCTTTCCTTTTGCGCGCTTTGCGCTTTCTTCGCGTCCTTCACGTCCGGCTGTTCGGTATGGCTAGCAAGACCTCTCCGTTGCTCCAGGTCGAGGACCTGCGCGTCGCCTTCGGCGCCAAGACCGTGGTCGAGGGCGTGTCCTTCTCGATCGCGCCGGGCGAGAAGCTGGCGTTGGTGGGCGAGTCGGGCTCGGGCAAGACGGTGACGGCGCTGGCCCTGCTGCGCCTGCTGCAAGACGCGCGGGTCGGCGGCACGGCCCGCTTCGACGATGGCCGGCAGGCGCACGACCTGCTGGCGCTGCCCGAGCGCCAGATGCGCGCGCTGCGCGGCGACCAGATCGCGATGATCTTCCAGGAGCCGATGACGGCGCTCAACCCGCTGATGACGGTGGGCGAGCAGATCGCTGAAATCTTACGGCTGAAAAGGGCTCTGACGCCCGCCCAATCAGCGCAAGTAGCTATCGAATTGTTAGCGAAAACGGGCATTCCCGAGCCTGCGCGGCGCGCTGGTGCCTACCCGCACCAGCTCTCGGGCGGCCAGCGCCAGCGCGCCATGATCGCCATGGCCCTGGCCTGCGCGCCCAAGCTGCTGCTGGCCGACGAGCCCACCACGGCGCTGGACGTCAGCCTGCGCGGCCAGATTCTGGACTTGCTGGAGGAGCTGCGGCGCGAGGCCGGCATGGCCGCGCTGCTGATCACGCACGACCTTCAGCTCGTGCGCCGCTTTGCCGACCGTGTGGCGGTCATGCAGCAGGGCCGCCTGGTGGAGCAGGGCGCGACCGCACAGTTGTTCAACGCGCCGCAGCACCCTTACACGCAAAAGCTCATGGCCAGCCGTCCCGAGCGCCTGCTTGACGAGCATGCCGCCGCCGCGCCGGGCCATGCGCCGGCACTGGCGGCGCAGGGTCTGTGCGTGAGCTACCCCGTGCCGCTGCCCGGCATCCGTGGCTGGTTTCGCAAGGGCGCGTTCGTGGCGCTGCACGGGGCCGACTTTGCCATCGCCCGCGGACGCACGCTGGGTGTGATCGGCGAATCGGGCTCCGGCAAGTCCACGCTGGCCCAGGCCGCGCTGGGCCTGCTGCCGCCCCCGCAGGTGGGCGGGCAGGTGGCGGTGGCGGGGCAGCCCTGGCAGGGCAGGCCGGCCGCCGACCGGCCGCTGCGGCGCAGGGTGCAGGTGGTGTTCCAGGATCCGTTCTCGTCGCTATCGCCGCGCCTGACCATCGAGGAGATCGTCGGCGAGGGCCTGCGCGTCCACGCCCCCGAGGTGCCGCCGCCCGAGCGCGCCGCGCGCGTGCGCCGCGCCCTGGCCGACGTGGGCCTGACGGAAGGCGACTTTCCGGGCCTGCTGGCGCGCTATCCGCATGAATTTTCGGGCGGCCAGCGCCAGCGCATCGCCCTGGCGCGCGCGCTGATCGTGCAACCCGAGCTGCTGGTGCTGGACGAACCCACCAGCGCGCTCGACGTCACCATTCAGAAGCAGGTGCTGGCGCTGCTGCAGCAGTTCCAGCGTGAACGCGGCCTGGCCTACCTCCTGATCACGCACGATGTCGCCGTGGTGCGCGCCATGGCGCATGAGGTCATCGTGCTCAAGGACGGCGAGGTGGTGGAGGCCGGCAGCGCCGCGCAGGTGCTGGGCGCGCCCAGGCATCCATATACGCAGCATCTGCTGGCGGCGGCCTGATCGTGACACTATTGATTCGATAGCTGCTGCCGCCAACTGGGCGCCGCACCAGGGCTTCAATGCCATTGAACAAGGTCGGCCCGGCAGCCACCACCGCCCGAGCCCCGGGCAGCATGCGCCGCGACGCCCGCATGTTGCGGCATGAGGCGAATTTGTGTTAAAATCGCCACAATTGACGACCAAATGGGCGGCTTGCGGACCGCCCATTTTTTATGGTCGATTGTCGGGTTGATCGACCCTGGCACCAGGTCAGGCGTGGCGCCTGACCACATCGCGGGGCCCGGGCTGGTCTCGGAATTTTGAACAACGTGTCATTGCAGCAGACGATTGACGACACCGTGCGGGGCCTGGGCCTCGAACTGGTGGAACTGGAGCGTTCCGCCGGCGGACTGCTGCGCGTCACGGTGGATTTCCCCTGGTCGCCGGGCGAGTCGTCCGAGCGCTGGGTCACGGTCGAGGACTGCGAGCGCGTCACACGCCAGCTGCAGTACGTGCTGGAAGTCGAGGGCGTGGATTACCACCGGCTGGAGGTCTCCTCGCCCGGCATCGATCGCCCGTTGCGTCATGCGCTGGATTTCCAGCGCTTCGTCGGCGAGCTGGTCGATTTGGTGCTGAAGGCGCCCATCGGCGCCGCCGCCGCGGCGGGTCAGGTGGCCGCCAACCGCAAGAAGTTCCGTGGCACGCTGCACCCGGGCGACAGCGGCGGCTGGCAGATCGTCTGGCGCGACGAGCCGGCAACCAAGCCCGGCCAGCGCGTCAGCGCCAAGCGGGCGCCGGCGCCCGAGCAGGCGCTGAGCTTCGAACTGGACGAATTGCAGTCGGCGCGACTGGCGCCGGTGGTGGATTTCAAGGGCCGCAGGCGAGCGCCGGCGGCGGATGACAACGATTGAAACGCAGGAACAGGGCGCCGCAGGCGCTTTCATTCCGGGAGCATTGGAGCAGGTGACAATCATGAATCGCGAACTGTTGATGCTGGTCGAGGCGATCTCGCGCGAAAAGAACGTCGAGCGCGACGTGGTGTTCGCCGCCGTCGAGGCGGCGCTGGCCCAGGCCGCCAAGAAGCTGTACGAAGGCGAGGTCGACCTGCGCGTGGCCATCGACCGCGACACCGGCAACTACGAAACCTTCCGCCGCTGGCACGTGGTGCCCGACGAGGCCGGTCTGCAACTGCCCGACCAGGAAATCCTGCTGTTCGAGGCCAAGGAGCAGATCCCCGACATCGAGGTGGACGAATACATCGAGGAGTCGGTCGAGTCGGTGCCCATCGGCCGCATCGGCGCCATGGCCGCCAAGCAGGTGATCCTGCAGAAGATCCGCGATGCCGAGCGCGAGATGCTGCTCAACGACTTCATGAGTCGCGGCGAAAAAATCTTCACCGGCACCGTCAAGCGCATGGACAAGGGCGACATCATCGTCGAGAGCGGCCGCGTCGAAGGCCGCCTGCGCCGCAGCGAGATGATCCCCAAGGAAAATCTGCGCAGCGGCGACCGCGTGCGCGCCATGATCATGGAGGTGGATCTCACGCTGCGCGGCGCGCCCATCCTGCTGTCGCGCTCGGCGCCGGCGTTCATGATCGAGCTGTTCCGCAACGAGGTGCCCGAGATCGAGCAGGGCCTGCTCGAGATCAAGAGCTGCGCGCGCGACCCCGGCAGCCGAGCCAAGATCGCCGTCGTCAGCCACGACAAGCGGGTCGACCCCATCGGCACCTGCGTCGGCGTGCGTGGCACGCGTGTGAACGCGGTCACCAACGAGCTGGCGGGCGAGCGCGTGGACATCGTGCTGTGGTCCGATGACCCGGCGCAGTTCGTGATCGGCGCGCTGGCGCCGGCCAACGTCTCGTCGATCGTGGTCGACGAGGAGCGCCATGCCATGGACGTGGTGGTGGACGAGGAGAACCTGGCCATCGCCATCGGGCGCGGCGGACAGAACGTGCGCCTGGCGTCCGATTTGACCGGCTGGAAGATCAACATCATGGACGCGGCCGAATCGGCGCAGAAGGAGGCCGAGGAGACCTCCGGCCTGCGCGCGCTGTTCATGGAAAAGCTGGACGTCGACCAGGAAATCGCCGACATCCTGATCGAGGAAGGCTTCACCAACCTGGAAGAAGTGGCCTATGTGCCCATCCAGGAGATGCTGGACATCGAGGCTTTCGACGAAGACACCGTCAACGAGTTGCGCGCCCGCGCCAAGGACGCCCTGCTGACCCAGGCCATCGCGCGCGAGGAGAGCGTGGAGTCGGTGTCTCAGGAGCTGCGCGACCTCGAAGGCCTGACGCCCGAGTTGATCGCCCAGCTGGCCGACGCCGGCGTGAAGAGCCGCGACGACCTGGCCGACCTGGCGGTCGATGAGCTGACCGCCATCACCGGGCAGTCCGAGGAGGACGCCCGAGCCCTGATCCTGAAAGCGCGCGAGCACTGGTTCGTGGATCAAGCGTAAGGACCATGGAGGCCTGCACCGAATATGACGACCATCACCGTTGCCGATTTTGCGAACGAACTCAAGCGTCCCGCTGACGCGCTGCTGGAGCAGCTCCAGGCCGCCGGCGTGGGCAAGAAGTCGGTGTCCGACGCCCTGACCGACAGCGACAAGCAGCAGTTGCTGAACTACCTGCAGGCCAGCCATGGCACGGGCGCGGCGCGCAAGAAGATCACGCTGACCAAGAAGACCACCAGCGAGATCAAGCAGGCCGACGCCACCGGCAAGGCCCGCACCATCCAGGTCGAGGTGCGCAAGAAGCGCACCTTCATCAAGCGCGACGATGAACACGCCCCCAGCGCCGCGGAGCACGAGCCGGCCGCCGCGCCGGCGCCTGCTCCGGCGCCCGAGCCGGTGGCCACCGCTCCCGTGATCGACGCCGCCGAAGCGGCGCGGCGCGAAGACGAAGCGCGCCGACAGGCTGAGCTGCTACGTCGCCAGGAAGAAGACGCCGCCGAGCGGCGCCGTCAACGCGAGCAGCAGGAGCGCGAGTCGTCCGCGCCGCGGACCGCGCCCGAAACCGCGCCGCCTGCCGGGCAGGCCGACGGATCGGCGCCCCAGCCCGTGGTCGCCGCGTCGCCGGTGCCGGCGCAGGAACAAGCCGACGTCGTGCCCGTCGCCGCGGCGCCCGCCACGGCCGCGGCGCCCGAGGTGTCCAGCGCCGAAGACGAAGCCGCGCGGGCCCGCGAGCAAGAGGAAAATCGCCGCAAGGCGCTGGCCGAGGCCGAAGCCATTCGCGCCATGATGAGCGCCCCGCGCAAGGTGCTGGTCGCCAAGAAGCCCGAAGACAAGAAAGTCGAGGCCAAGACCACCACCCCGCAAAAGGCAGCCGGGACGGCCAGACCCTCGGCCGCAACGGCGGCGCCCAAGGAAGTCAAGTCGGCCAAGCTCTCGTCCAGCTGGGCGGGCGATCCGGCCAAGAAAAAGGGCATCCCCACCCGGGGCGATACCAGCGCCGGTCGAGGCGGCTGGCGCAGTGGTCCGCGCGGACGGCGCGGTGATCGTGGCCGCGAGGAGCAGGTCGTCGCGGCGCCGGTGGAGCAGCGGGTGCTGGAAGTGCATGTGCCCGAAACCATCACCGTGGCCGAGCTGGCGCACAAGATGGCGATCAAGGCGTCGGAGGTCATCAAGGCGCTGATGAAGATGGGCCAGATGGTCACCATCAACCAGCCACTGGACCAGGACACGGCCATGATCGTGGTCGAGGAAATGGGTCATACCGCCGTGGTGGCGGCGCTGGACGATCCGGAAGCGTTCACCGAGGAAGAGGTGCAGGCGCAGGCGGCCGACGCGCTGCCGCGTCCGCCGGTGGTCACCGTGATGGGCCACGTCGACCACGGCAAGACCTCGCTGCTGGACTACATCCGGCGCGCCAAGGTGGCGGCGGGCGAAGCCGGCGGCATCACGCAGCACATCGGCGCCTACCACGTCGAGACGCCGCGCGGCGTGGTGTCCTTCCTCGACACGCCGGGCCACGAGGCCTTCACCGCCATGCGTGCCCGCGGCGCCCAGGCCACCGACATCGTCATCCTGGTGGTGGCCGCCGACGACGGCGTCATGCCGCAGACGAGAGAAGCCGTCAAGCACGCCAAGGCGGCCGGGGTGCCCATCGTGGTGGCGATCAACAAGATCGACAAACCCGAGGCCAACCCGGATCGCGTCAAGCAGGAGCTGGTGGTCGAGGAGGTCGTGCCCGAGGAATACGGTGGCGACTCGCCCTTCGTCGAGGTGTCGGCCAGGACCGGCCAGGGCATCGACAACCTGCTCGAACAGGTGTTGCTGCAGGCCGAGGTGCTGGAGTTGAAGGCGCCGGTCGAGGCCGCCGCCAAGGGTCTGGTGATCGAAGCCAGCCTGGACAAGGGCCGCGGCCCGGTGGCCACGGTGCTGGTGCAGTCCGGCACGCTGAAGGTGGGCGACGTGGTGCTGGCGGGTCAGACGTCCGGGCGCGTGCGCGCCATGCTGGACGAAAACGGCAAGCCGACCAAGGAAGCCGGCCCGTCGATTCCGGTCGAGATCCAGGGTCTGACCGAGGTGCCGCAGGCCGGCGACGATTTCATGGTCATGGTCGACGAGCGCCGCGCGCGCGAGATTGCCACCTACCGTGCCGGCAAGTTCCGCAACACCAAGCTGGCCAAGCAGCAGGCCGCCAAGCTGGAGAACATGTTCTCCGACATGACGGCTGGCGAGGTCAAGACGCTGCCCATCGTGCTCAAGGCCGACGTGCAGGGCTCGCAGGAAGCGTTGGCCGCCTCGCTGCTCAAGCTCAGCAACGACGAGGTCAAGGTGCAGATGGTCTACACCGGCGTGGGCGGCATCAGCGAATCCGACATCAACCTGGCGATTGCCTCCAAGGCCATCGTGATCGGCTTCAACGTGCGCGCCGACGCCGGTGCGCGCAAGCTAGCCGAGGGCAACGACGTCGACATCAAGTACTACAGCATCATCTATGACGCGGTGGACGAGTTGAAGACCGCGATGGCCGGCATGCTGGCGCCCGAGCGCCGCGAGGAAATCATCGGCCATGCCGAGATCCGTACCGTGTTCGTGGCCTCCAAGATCGGCACCGTGGCCGGCTCCTACGTGCTGGACGGCGTGGTGCAGCGCAACGCACACTTCCGCCTGCTGCGCGACAACGTGGTCATCTACACGGGCGAGATCGAATCGGTCAAGCGCATGAAGGACGACGTCAAGGAAGTCAAGGAAGGCTTCGAGTGCGGTATCAAGCTGCGCAACTACCACGACATCAAGGAAGGCGACCAGCTGGAGATCTTCGAAGTCAAGGAAATCGCGCGGACGCTGTAAATCGGACAGCCAACTTCCGGACGCGAAGGACGCGAAGAAGGCGCGAAGGACGCGAAAGATGCAATGACCGCTATTGGTTCAGTAGTGCATCGAATGCTGTCGACATGCGTTTAAAGACATTTCAGTCAGTTTCTTCTTTCGCGTCCTTCGCGTATCTTTTGCGTCCTTCGCGTCCTGCCCCCGCATCCCTCGTATTGCCATGCCCAAACGCAGCAGCAAACCCAACCGCAGCTACCAGGTGGCCGACCAGATCCAGCGCGATCTGTCGGAGCTGATCGCGCGCGAGCTGAAGGACCCGCGGGTCGGCATGGTCACGCTCAGCGCGGTCGAGGTGACGCCCGACTACGCGCACGCCAAGGTGTTCTTCAGCCTGCTGACCGGTGACCCGAAGGACACCGAAGAGGCGCTCAATCACGCCGCTGGCCATCTGCGCAACGGCCTGTTCAAGCGCCTGCACATCCACACCGTGCCGACGCTGCACTTCGTGTTCGATCGCACCACCGAGCGGGCGGCGGACATGAACGCGCTCATCGCACGGGCCGTGGCATCGCGCTCCAAGGACGAGGAATGAGATGAACGCCGCTCCTCGTGCACGGGTGCAGCGGCGCCCCGTGCATGGGGTGCTGCTGCTCGACAAGCCGCTGGGCCTGTCCAGCAATCAGGCGCTGCAAAAGGCCAAGTGGTTGCTGCGCGCCGAAAAAGCCGGCCACACCGGCACGCTCGACCCACTGGCGACGGGCGTGCTGCCCTTGTGTTTTGGCGCCGCCACCAAGTTCAGCGGTCTGCACCTGGACGCCGACAAGACCTATCGCGCGACCCTGCAACTGGGCGTGCGCACCAGCACCGGCGATCGCGAGGGCGAGGTCATCGAGCGCCGCCCGGTGCCACCCATCACGGCAGAGCTGCTGGAGTCCGTGCGCCAGCGCTTTCTGGGCCGCATCACCCAGGTGCCGCCGATGCACAGCGCGCTCAAGAAGGACGGCAAACCGCTGTACGACTACGCGCGCTCCGGTGTCGCGGTGGAACGCAGCGCCCGCGACATCGTCATTTATGAGCTGAATCTGGCGCTGCCGCCCGATGGGCAAGCGCAAGCAGCTATTGAAATGATAGTAAAATGCAGCAAGGGCACCTACATCCGCACGCTGGGCGAGGACATCGGCGAAGCCCTGGGCTGCGGCGGCCACCTGAGCGCGCTGCGCCGCCTGGCCACCGGCCCGTTTGACGAGCGCCAGTGCATCACCCTGGAAGAACTGGCGGCGATCGACGAGCCTGCCCGCCTGGCCTGTCTGCGCCCGCCCGAGGCGCTGCTGGACGGTCACTTGCCGATCACCTTGTCGCCCGAAGAAGCCGGCCGCTTTCTGTCCGGCCTGCGCCGACGCGGCCCGTGGCCCGACGCCGATCGGGTGGCCGTGCATGGCGAGCAGCCACGCGCCTTGTTGGGAACGGCGCACGTGCGGGCGGGCGAGCTGATTCCCGGCCGGCTGCTGTCGCCCATCGAGTTGAAGCAAATGCTGAGCCTGCCATGACCGCCGTGCCACAGCCCTCCCTGGATTCGGCGGCTGCCGCCCTGGCACGCGCCGCGCAAGCCTGGCAAGCGGGTGCCTGGGGCGAGGTCGTCGCCGTGCTGACCCCTTGGGCGGATGCGCGCCAGCCCTTGCCGGACACCTTGCTGCTGGTCGCAATGGCGCACCTGAGACAGGGCCAAACGGTGCAGGCGCTGGCCCGGCAGCGGCAACTGGTCCAGCTGCAACCTGCCAGCGCCGCGGCGTGGATCAACCTGGCCAGCACGCAGAGCGCCGTTGGCCAGACCGAGGAAGCGCTCGCAAGCCTCGATCAAGCGCTGGCGCTGGATCCGATGCAGCCGGCAGCCCACTTCAATCGTGGCAACGTGCTGATGCAGCGGGGTGATGCCGCGGCGGCCTGCGACAGCTATCGCCGTGCTGCCGAGCTGGCCCCCGATCGCGCGGATCCGCAGTGCAACCTGGCCATGGCCTTGAATGCCCTGGGGCGCCATGACGATGCGCTGGCGGTCATGCGTACCGTGGTTGAGCGCCACCCCGGTCTGGCGGTGGGCTGGAACGTGCTGGGCATGACATCGCACCGGCTGCAGGCTGACCGCGAGGCACTGGAGGCCTACCAGCAGGCCGTGCAGATCGCCCCGACGCTGGTCGACGCCTGGAGCAACGGCGCGCAGGTGCTGGCGCGCCTGGAGCGGCGCGATGAAGCGCTGACGTGGGCACGCCATGCCGTGCAGTTGAACGCCGAGCACGCGGCCGCATCGCGCACGCTGGGCGTGGTGCTGGCGGGTGGCAAGACACCACGGCTGGAGGCACGGCAGTGGCTGGACAAAGCACTTGGGCACAACCCGCGCGACGCCATCGCGCTCAGCAACCTGGTGAATCTGGACACCATTTATTGCGACTGGACCGCGCTCGATGCGCATCTGGCCCAACTGCGCACTCTGTGGACGGAAGGCGAGATCGAGGGGCTCGAGCTTTGGCGCTTGCTCAGCCTGCCAATACCCGGTGATGAATTGCGCGCGGTGACCGAGGCCACCTGTGCGCGACGCTTCGGCACGGCGGCGACCCGATCGGTTGCGCTGCCAAATCGGCACCTGGGCCAGCCACGTCCGGACCGGCTGCGCATTGGGTACTTTTCCAGCGACTTCCGGCAGCACGCCACCAGTGTTTTGATGGCCGGCATGTTCGAGTGTCACGACCGCACACGTTTTGAAACCGTGGCGTATTGCCTGGCCCGAACCCCGCCAGACCGGAGCGACGCGATGCGCCGGCGCCTGCTTGCGACCTTTGACCGGCTGCAGGCCGTGGGCCATCTGCCCGACGCCGATCTGGTGCGCCTGGCGCGTGAGCAGGACCTGCACATCGCGGTAGACCTCAATGGTCATACCGCCGGCAGTCGCATGGGCATTTTTGTCAGTCGCGTGGCGCCGATTCAGGTGCACTACCTGGCCTATGCAGGGACGCTGGGGATGCCGGGCAGCATCGACTATCTGGTGGCCGACCCGGTCGTTGCGCCGCCCGATGCGCGGTCGCATTTCAGCGAGAAGCTCATCCAGTTGCCGGACAGCTATCAGGTCAACGACCGCCTGCGGCTGGTGGACCCCAGGGTGCCGTCGCGCGCCGAGCTGGGGCTGCCCGCCGATGCCTTCGTGTTCTGCTGCTTCAACAACAACTACAAGATCCGTCGCGATGTGTTCGCCATCTGGATGTCCGTGCTGCGCGAGCGGCCCGGCAGCGTGCTGTGGCTGCTGGCCGATCACGATGAAACGGTGCGTCAGCTGCGACTGGCGGCCAGCGGCCACGGCATCGACCCGAACCGGCTGGTGTTTGCAGAGCGCGCCGCCTTGCCGCAGCATCTGGCGCGACACGCCCAGGCCGACCTGTTCATCGATACCTGGCCCTACAACGCGCACACCACGGCCAGCGATGCCCTTTGGACGGGTTTGCCGGTGGTCACCTGCACCGGCCAGACCTATGCCTCCCGCGTGGGGGCCAGCCTGCTGCGCGCCTGCGGCTTGCCGCAACTGATCACGCACGATCCGCAGGCCTATCGGCACAAGATCCTGGAGCTGTCGGCCGCGCCGCAGTCCCTGCAGGCGATTCGCCGGCAGTTGCTCGACACGCGTCTGGCCGTGCCCTTGTTCGACACCGAACGCTTCACCCGACACCTTGAGCGCGCTTACGACATGGCATGGGAACGCCATGCCCAGGGCCTGCCGCCCGATCACCTGACGGTGGCGCCGCTCGCCTGAACCATTGCCCTTCACTGTATCGATCACATCATGACCCGACAGATCCGAAACATCGCCATCATTGCCCACGTCGACCACGGCAAGACCACCATGGTCGACCAGCTGCTGCGCCAGTCCGGCACCTTCGCCGAGCACGAGAAGGTGGTCGACACCGTGATGGACAACAACGCCATCGAGCGAGAGCGCGGCATCACCATCCTGGCCAAGAACTGCGCCGTGAGCTGGCAGGGCACGCACATCAACATCGTCGACACGCCCGGCCACGCCGACTTCGGCGGCGAGGTGGAGCGCGCGCTGTCCATGGTCGACGGCGTGCTGCTGCTGATCGACGCCCAGGAAGGCCCCATGCCGCAGACGCGCTTCGTCACCAAGAAGGCGCTGGCGCTGGGTCTCAAGCCCATCGTGGTGGTCAACAAGGTCGACAAGCCCGGCGCCAACCCGGACAAGGTGATCAACGCCGCGTTCGACCTGTTCGACAAGCTGGGCGCCAATGACGAGCAGCTGGACTTCCCGGTGGTCTACGCCTCGGGCATCAACGGCTGGAGCTCGCTCGCCGAGGGCGAGCCGGGCGAGCAGTGGGGCCCGGACATGGCGCCGCTGTTCGAGACCATCCTCAAGCACGTGCCGCCACACGCTGGCGACGCGGCGGCGGCGCTACAGCTGCAAATCTCGGCGCTGGACTTTTCCACCTTCGTCGGCCGCATTGGCGTCGGCCGCATCAATGCCGGCACGCTGCGGCCGGCGCAGGACGTGCTGGTGATGGCCGGGCCCGATGGCGCCAGCTACAAGGCGCGCGTCAACGAGGTGCTGACCTTCCAGGGCCTGGACCGCATCAAGGTCAGCGAGGCCGGGCCGGGCGACATCGTGCTGGTCAATGGCATCGAGCACATCGGCATCGGCGAGACGCTGACCGACCCGGCCGACCCGCAGCCGCTGCCCATGCTGAAGATCGACGAGCCGACGCTGACCATGAACTTCTGCGTCAACACCAGCCCGCTGGCCGGACGCGAGGGCAAGTTCGTCACCAGCCGGCAGATCTGGGATCGGTTGCAGCGCGAGCTGCGCTCCAACGTCGCCCTGCGCGTGAAGGAGACCAGCGAAGACGGCATCTTCGAGGTCTCCGGCCGGGGCGAGCTGCACCTGACCATCCTGCTGGAAGAAATGCGCCGGGAAGGTTACGAGCTGGCCGTTTCCAAGCCGCGCGTGGTGTTCAAGGACATGGCCGGCGAGCGCTGCGAGCCGATCGAGCTGGTGACCGCCGACATCGAGGAAGGCCACCAGGGCGGCGTGATGCAGGCGCTGGGCGAGCGCAAGGGCGAGCTGGTCAACATGGAGCCGGACGGCCGTGGCCGCGTGCGCCTGGAGTACCGCATTCCGGCGCGCGGCCTGATCGGCTTCACCAACGAGTTCCTGAACCTGACGCGTGGCTCGGGCCTGATCAGCAACATTTTTGACGGCTACGAACCGCACAAGGGCGACATCGGCAGCCGCAAGAACGGCGTGCTGATCAGCATGGACGATGGCGAGATCTTCACCTACGCCCTGGGCAAGCTGGACGACCGCGGCCGCATGTTCGTGCGCGCCGGCGATCCGGTGTACGAGGGCATGATCGTCGGCGTGCACAACCGCGACAACGACCTGGTGGTCAACGCCACGCGCACCAAGCAGCTGACCAACTTCCGCGTCAGCGGCAAGGAAGACGCGATCAAGATCACGCCGCCCATCCTGCTGACGCTGGAATATGGCGTCGAATTCATCGAGGACGATGAGCTGGTCGAGATCACGCCCAAGAGCATCCGCCTGCGCAAGCGCTTCCTGAAGGAGCACGAACGCAAGCGCGCCAGTCGCGAGGCCTGATTGTCGGCGCACACCCCGTCCGCCGCGCCGCGCTGGAGCCACGGGCGCGCCGCCTGGACCATGGTGCTGACCACCTTGCTGTGGTCCAGCGCCGGTGTCGTCACGCGCCAGCTGGCGCACGCCCAGGGCTTCGAGGTGACGTTCTGGCGCAGCTTCTTCACCGTGGTGTCGCTGCTGCTGATCCTGCCACTCTGGCAGGGGCCGCGCGTGTTCGCGCGCATGCCCTGGCGACAAGGGGCGTTCTGGCTGTCGGGCGGGTGCTGGGCGGTCATGTTCACCGCCTTCATGATCGCGCTGACCATGACCGGCGTGGCCCGCGTGCTGGTCACCATGGCGCTGGGGCCCTTGCTGACGGCGCTGCTGGCGCGCGTGGTCACCGGCCACCGGCTGCCGGCACGCACCTGGGTGGCCATCATGCTGGGCGGCGCCGGCATGGCCTGGATGTTTGCCGGCCAGATGGGCGAGGCCACCAGCTCCAGCGCCTGGATGGGCTCGTTGGTCGCACTGGGCGTGCCGGCGGCGGCGGCGGTCAACTGGACGGTGGTGCAGCGCAGCCAGGCGCACGGCGAATCCATCGACCTGGTGCCGGCGGTGCTGCTGGGAGCCGTGATCTCCAGCGCCGTCACCTTGCCGCTGGCCTGGCCGCTGACGGCGGGAGGGCGCGATCTGGCCTGGCTGGCGGCGCTGGGTCTGGCGCAGCTGGCCATTCCCTGCGTGCTGGCCGTGCTGTGCGCGCGGGTGCTGCCGGCGGCAGAGGTGGCCTTGCTGGGTCTGCTGGAGATCGTGTTCGGCATCCTCCTGGTGTGGTGGTTTGCCGGCGAAGTGCCCCGGCCGGAGGTGCTCAGCGGTGGCGCGCTGGTCATGGGCGCGCTGCTGGGCAACGAACTGTTGGGCTGGCGCGCCGCTCGACGCGCGGCCAGCCAAGAGGCCGCCAGCGACGTCGCGCCGCTGGGACCGGCTTGAGTCGACGTGCCATCGATTTCAAAAAAAACAGCCCTCGGGGCATGCCGGAAGAGCGCCGGTAGCTATCAAATTGATAGTTTTCCGGGTGCCCGCCGCAGGGCTGACCGGCGCGCAACGCCTCAGCGGTGGCGCTGCTTCATGACCCGCTCGACCTCGCGCTTGCCCTCACGCTCCTTGATGGTGTCGCGCTTGTCGTGCGTGGCCTTGCCCTTGGCCAGCGCGATCTCGCACTTGACGCGGCCGCTCTTCCAGTAGAGCTTGATCGGCACCAGGGTATAGCCCTTTTGCTCCACCTTGCCGATCAGGCGCTGGATCTCCTCGGCGTGCAGCAGCAGCTTCTTGGTGCGCACGGCGTCAGGCCGCACGTGGGTGCTGGCCGTGCCCAGCGGGTTGATCTGACAGCCAATGACGAACAGCTCGCCGCCGCGGATCACCACGTAGCCGTCGGTCAGTTGCGCCTTGCCCGCGCGCAGCGCCTTGACTTCCCAGCCTTCCAACACCATGCCGGCCTCGTAGCGCTCCTCGAAGAAGTAGTTGAACGCGGCTTTCTTGTTTTCGGCGATGACCGGGTTGCTGGTCTTGGGTTTCTTGGTGGCCATCCGTGGAATATGGTGGGTTGCTCGCGCTTTGCAAGCGCATGCGCCAGCGGCGGCGCCTAAAATCGGCGGCAGGCAGCGATTCTATGAAATCCGTTCACAAGTCCGTCCTGATCTGGTACAGCGCGCGGGAGATGTTCGATCTGGTGATCGACGTCGAGCACTACCCGGCCTTTCTGCCCTGGTGCAGCCACGGCAGGGTGCTGTCGCGCGAGGAGGGCGGCATGACCGCCGAGGTCGGGATCGACTTCAAGGGCGTGCGGCAAACCTTCATCACCCGCAACGAGCATGTGCCGGACCACGAGGTTCGACTGCATCTGGTCAAGGGGCCGTTTTCGCGCCTGGAAGGGCAGTGGGTTTTCACGCCCGTGGGGCAGGGCGGGCAGCGCGCCTGCCGGGTCGACCTGAAGCTGAACTACGGGTTTTCCAGCGCCGTGCTGGCCAAGGTCGTCGGCCCGGTGTTCGACCGCATCGCCAGCAGCCTGATCGATGCCTTTGTCAAGCGCGCCGAGCAGGTCTATGGCGCGGCAGCGGCATGAGCCCGCCGCCACCTGTTGCCGCGCCGGCAACTGACGGGCCGCCCGCGCCGGCGCTGGAGGTCAGCCTAATGTACTCACCCGCCCCACGGCGGGTGCGCCACCACCATCTGAGCCTGCCGGCGGGCAGCACCGTGCGTGATGCCCTGAAGGCCGCGGGGCTGGAGAGCGAGGTCGCTCCCGGGGGTGATCTGACGCAGTGGACGATCGGCGTCTGGGGCCGCAAGGCGCCGCTCGATCAGCCCCTGCGGGCGCACGACCGGGTGGAGCTGTGGCGCCCGTTGCGTGTCGATCCCAAACTGGCCCGGCGCGAGCGCTTCGGCCGACAGGGCGCTCGCGCCGCGGGCTTGTTCGCCCAGCGCCGCTCGGGCGCCAAGCCTGGCTATTGATGCCTGCCACCAACGGGCTTGTCAGGCACCATTGCCGGGCGCACGGCGGCACTTCCATACGCTACTGATTCAATAGCTGTTGGCGCGCATCCCCAGGGCGCCAGCCGCCTATTTCATTTGCAATCGCTGGCAATGATGGCGTTGACCCGCTTGAGCTCGGCCGCGCGTTGGGCGTCGTCGAGCACTTCGCGTTCACCCTTGTCGTTGACGCGTCCCATGCGCATGCCGGACTCCAGCGTGGCCTTGGCGCTCATCGCGCGCTTGCAGTTATCGGCGCGCGACGCGACCGCGCGCTCTTCGTCGGCCTTTTTCCGGGCCGCCTCGGCGGCCTCGTTCTGCTTCTTCTTTTCTTCCAGCGCCTTGTCCACACCGGCAGCAGGTGGCCGCGGCGCGGCTGCGGCGGCGCTGGCCGGCTCGCTGGCGCTTGCTGCCGGGCCGGCAACTGGCGCAGCCTGCGGTGCGCGCGCGCCGCGCGGCTGAGTCAGCACGTTCTTGGCCGGGATATCGGCGGGCGGTGGGCGGTCGCTGAACACCCGCCGCCCATCCTTGTCCACCCACTGGTACTGGGCCTGTGCGGCGATGGCAGCGGTCAAAGTCAAACCGAGAAGCAGGGCGTGGGCGACTTTCATGGGGCAGCAGTGTAACGGTGGGTGAGGCGCATCCGGCCTCTCAACGCGCAGCAAAGCGCCTGGAGCGACAAAAGTTGGCGCTGCGACGGGTCTTTTGCGCAGCGCAAGGGTGTTGGGCTGGCGTCGCGGTCGGCCCTGGGAAGGGCGGGCGCTGTTTACAATCCGTCTTTTGGAGCCCTTTCCCATGCGCCTGATCGGCCAAGCGCTGACCTTCGACGATGTGTTGCTGGTGCCAGCGTTCTCCCAGGTCCTGCCCAAGGACGTCAACCTCTCCACGCAGTTCACCCGTCGCATCCGCCTGAAGCTGCCGCTGGTCTCGGCGGCGATGGACACCGTCACCGAGGCGCGCCTGGCCATCGCCATGGCGCAGGAGGGCGGCATCGGCATCGTGCACAAGAACCTGACCGCACAGGAGCAGGCCACGCAGGTGGCCAAGGTCAAGCGCTACGAAAGCGGCGTGCTGCGCGATCCGGTGGTCATCACGCCGGAGCACACGGTGCTCCAGGTGATGCAGCTGTCGGACGAGCTGGACATCAGCGGCTTTCCGGTCATCGATCAAGGGCGCGTGGTGGGCATCGTCACCGGGCGCGACCTGCGGTTCGAGACCCGCTATGACGCGCCGGTGCGCGACATCATGACGCCGCGCGACAAGCTGATCACCGTGCCCGAGGGCACCACGCTGGAGGCCGCGAAGGCGCTGCTGAACAAGCACCGCCTGGAGCGCCTGCTGGTGATCGACGGCCAGGATCGCCTGAAGGGGCTGATCACCGTCAAGGACATCACCAAGCAGACCACCTTTCCCAACGCCGCGCGCGACGACCATGGGCGTCTGCGCGTGGGCGCCGCCGTGGGCGTGGGCGAGGGCACGGAGGAGCGCGTGGAGGCGCTGGTCAAGGCCGGCGTGGATGCGTTGGTGGTGGACACGGCCCACGGCCACAGCCACGGCGTGATCGAGCGCGTGCGCTGGGTCAAGAAGAACTACCCGCAGGTGGACGTCATTGGCGGCAACATCGCCACCGGCGCGGCGGCGCGCGCGCTGGTCGAGGCCGGCGCCGATGGCGTCAAGGTCGGCATCGGCCCGGGCAGCATCTGCACCACTCGCATCGTGGCCGGCGTGGGCGTGCCGCAAATCACCGCCATTCACGACGTGTCGCAGGCGCTCGAAGGCACGGGTGTGCCGATGATCGCCGACGGCGGCGTGCGCTATTCCGGCGACATCGCCAAGGCCATCGCCGCCGGCGCCAACAGCGTGATGATGGGCGGCATGTTTGCCGGGACCGAAGAAGCGCCTGGCGAGATCGTGCTGTTCCAGGGCCGCAGCTACAAGAGCTACCGTGGCATGGGCAGCATCGGCGCCATGCAGCAGGGCAGTGCCGACCGCTATTTTCAAGAGAGCAGCACCGGCAACCCCAACGCCGACAAGCTGGTGCCCGAGGGCATCGAGGGCCGCGTGCCCTACAAGGGCAGCGTGGTCGCCATCATGTTCCAGCAAGCCGGTGGCCTGCGTGCCGCCATGGGGTATTGCGGCTGCGCCACCATCGAGGACATGCGTGCCAAGGCCGAATTTGTGCAGATCACGGCCGCCGGCATCCGCGAAAGCCATGTCCACGACGTGCAGATCACCAAGGAAGCGCCCAACTACCGGGCCGACTGATCGCCGTCAACGCTATTGAGTTGATAGCTTCCGGCGCTTGTCAGGCAAGCGCTGGAAGATGATTTGATTGCAGATTCACCCGTTCAGCGCCATGTCCCACGACAAGATCCTCATCCTCGACTTCGGCTCCCAGGTCACCCAACTGATCGCGCGCCGCGTGCGCGAGGCCCATGTCTACAGCGAAGTCCACCCCTGCGACGTGACGGATGCCTGGGTGCGCGCCTACGCCGCCGATGGCCGCCTGAAAGGCGTCATCCTCTCGGGCAGCCACGCCAGCGTGTACGAGGTCGACGACCGCGCGCCCGCGGCGGTGTTCGAGCTGGGCGTGCCGGTGCTGGGCATCTGCTACGGCATGCAGACCATGGCGCAGCAGCTGGGCGGCAAGGTAGAGGGCTCGAACACGCGCGAATTTGGCTACGCCGAAGTGCGGGCGCGTGGCCACACGGCGCTGCTGAACGACATCGCCGACTTCACCACCGCCGAAGGCCACGGCATGCTCAAGGTCTGGATGAGCCACGGCGACAAGGTGACCGAGCTGCCGCCGGGCTTCAAGCTCATGGCCAGCACGGCCGGCTGCCCGATCGCCGGCATGGCCGACGAGGCGCGGCGTTTTTACGGTGTGCAGTTTCACCCCGAAGTCACCCACACCGTGCAGGGCAGGGCGCTGCTGGAGCGCTTTGTGCTGGACATCTGCGGCGCCCGCGCCGACTGGAGCATGAAGGACCATGTGGCCGAAGCGGTCGAGGCCATTCGCCAGCAGGTCGGCGACGAGGAGGAAGTGATCCTGGGCCTGTCCGGCGGCGTCGATTCCAGCGTCGCCGCGGCGTTGATCCACCGCGCCATCGGCGACAGGCTGACCTGCATCTTCGTTGACCACGGCCTGCTGCGCCTGAACGAGGCGCAGATGGTGATGGAGATGTTTGCCGGCAAGCTGCACGCCCGCGTCATCCACGTCGATGCCAGCGAGCAGTTTCTGGGCCACCTCAAGGGCGTGAACGACCCCGAGCAAAAGCGCAAGATCATTGGCCGCGAATTTGTCGAAGTCTTCAAGGCCGAGGCCGCCAAGCTGAAGGCCGGCGCGCACGGACACAAGGGCGCCACCTTTCTGGCGCAAGGCACCATCTACCCCGACGTCATCGAGTCGGGCGGCGGCAAGGGCAAGAAGGCCGTCACCATCAAGAGCCACCACAACGTCGGCGGCCTGCCCGAACAACTGGGCCTGAAGTTGCTGGAACCCCTGCGCGACCTGTTCAAGGACGAAGTGCGCGAACTGGGCCTGGCCCTGGGTCTGCCGCCCGAAATGGTCTACCGCCACCCCTTCCCCGGCCCCGGCCTGGGCGTGCGCATCCTGGGCGAGGTGAAAAAGGAATACGCCGACCTGGCTAGGCGCGCCGACGCCATCTTCATCGAGGAGTTGCGCGGCACCGTTGATCAAGCCAGCGGCAAGAGCTGGTACGAGCTGACCAGCCAGGCCTTTGCCGTCTTCCTGCCGGTCAAGAGCGTGGGCGTGATGGGCGATGGCCGCACCTACGACTACGTCGTCGCGCTGCGCGCCGTGCAGACCACCGACTTCATGACCGCCGACTGGGCCGAGCTGCCCTACAGCCTGCTCAAGAAGGTATCCACACGCATCATCAACGAAGTGCGCGGCATCAACCGCGTGACGTATGACGTGAGCAGCAAGCCGCCGGCGACGATAGAGTGGGAATGATTCGGCGTCTTTCAGGGTCGATCGCGATCGATCGAAAAGTGAGCCTAAGTTGTTGTCATGTAAAGAGAACGTCTGTCGAGGTCTATCGACATCAGTCGGTGGGATGCGCTTCGAGGTGACGGTAAATCTGACGGTAGAAATTTGACGCCAGCAGCCCCCGAAGTTTTTACCGTCAGCATGAAGTGAGGCGTGACGGTAAAAAAAGTCCACTAAAGTAGTTATAGATCAAGCACTTAGGCATATTGTAGCGGCCACTCTTGCGTGACGGTAAAATTCCTCCGAGAGGAGGGACCGCCGATGCTGTCCGATGGCACGCTCAGGGGCATCAAGCCCCAGGCCACCACCTACAAGATCGCCGACCGGGACGGGATGTACGTGACCGTCTCCCCGCGGGGCACGATCACGTTCCGCCTCGACTACCGGCTCAACGGCCGCCGCGAGACGCTCACCATCGGCCGCTACGGCACGAAGGACGGAATCTCGCTGCTCATGGCGCGCGAGCGATGCATGGAGGCGAGAAAGGCCATCGCCGAAGGCATCTCCCCCGCCCAGGAGAAGCAGCGCGACAAGCGCCGACGGTCGGAGGCCCAGACCTTCGAGGAATTCACCAAGCGCTGGCTTGAAGAGGCCAGGATGGCCGACAGCACCCGGTCGATGCGCAAGAGCATCATCGAACGGGACATCCTGCCGGTCTTCCGCAACCGGCTGATGGCCGAGATCGGGCCGGAAGACCTGCGCAACCTGTGCGCCAAGATCAAGGCGCGCGGAGCGCCGGCGACGGCCGTGCACGTTCGCGACATCGTCAAACAGGTCTTCGGTTTCGCGGCGCTGCACGGTGAGAAGGCGCCGAATCCCGCAGACGAGGTTGGTCCTTCGTCGATCGCCACCTTCGTGGCCAAGGACCGCGCACTGTCGCCGACCGAGATCCGAATCATGCACCGGGTGCTGGACACCACGGCGACGCTGCCGACCATCCGCCTGGCACTGCGCCTCATCCTGCTCACGCTCGTGCGCAAGAGCGAGCTGATCGAGGCGACCTGGGACGAGGTCGACTTCGAGACATATGACCGTATTTGGCAGGGCATCCGGCGCCAACTGGGGGCTGGAACGCCGAATCCCACACGCTTTGTCGCGCGTGAGCGATCTTGACCGTTGTTTTTTGGCGCTGCGTGTGCTTTTTCGTCACTGCGAACGCACGGATTTGCTCCGTTGACGACGGCGTAGCCGCAACGCCAGGACATCGACTGTGCACGCTGGTGTCGGGGTCGCTGGCGGCGCTCAGGGTGTGTTGCCGGCCATCGGCTTCACGGACGGTGATTCGGTGATGGCCGACTGAATCCAGAATCAAACTGGGCTCCTGCGCACGACTGATCAGCGCAAGCAGCTATGTAAATTATAGCGTTGTGGTGGATGCGTTAGGATGCCGACTCAGCAAGCCCCCTGCCCGGAACCGCCCGCCATGTACCTGCCACCGCAGTTCGCCAGCCAGGACCCGCGCCTGGCCGCTCGGTTGATGCGCGAACACCCGTTTGCCAGCCTGATCACCCTGGATGACGAGGGCTTGCCGTTTGTGACCCATCTGCCGTTGCATCTGCGGGAGGAGGAGGGCGGGCACTTCGTGCTGCTGGGGCATGTGGCGCGGCCAAACCCCCAATGGCGGCACCTGCAGCAGCGGCCGCGGGCGGTGGTGAGCTTCCTGGGGCCGCACGCCTACATGTCGCCGCGCGTCTATCCTGACCTGGCGCGCGTGCCAACCTGGAACTACGTCGCCGTGCACTGCACCGTGACGGCGCGTTTGATCGACCATGACGATGCCGCCACCAAGGACGCGCTGCTCAAGCAGCTGATTGCCGACCACGAGCCGGGCTACGCGCCTCAGTGGCAGGCCATGGCGCCGGGCCTGGCGCGTCAGCTGCTGGCCGGCATCGTGGCGTTCGAGCTGCGGGTGGACGACTGGCAGTGCAAGCTCAAGCTCAACCAGCACCGACCGGAGTCTCACGCGGCGCTGCACGCGACGTACGCCCAAGGCGGCGCGCCGCAGCAGGCACTGGCCGGCTGGATGGAGCGCCTGGGCCTGGCGCGCGGTGCGTCCGGGCGACCAGGGGCTTGAGGCATGCGTGTGGTTGGCTTGCTGAGCCTCGTGCTGGCGCTGGCGGTCGTCGGCTGGCTGGCCCGGCGCCAGCTGGCGGCGCACCGCGCGCCGGCGCCTGCCGCGGCCGCCGCCGGGGCGTCGGCACGCCAGTCAAGCCAGGCGCTTCAGCAGCAGTACCAGCAAGCCCTGGAAAGCGCGTTGCAGTCACCCACGCGCGAGTTGCCGGTGGATGCACGGTGAGCCGATTTCTCGGTCAAATCCGCTTCTGGCGCGCTCCTGAAAAGCGCGAGCAGCTATTTTTTCGGGAGCAATTGCGGTGACCGAAGGCCCTCTGAGCGATGAACAGGCCATGCGCCTGGCGCTGCAACAGGCACAAGCCGCCGCCGCCCTGGGCGAGGTGCCGGTGGGCGCGGTCGTGCTCAAGGATGGCCGTGTGATCGCCACCGGCCACAACGCCCCGGTCGGCGCCCACGACCCGACGGCCCACGCCGAAGTGCTCGCCCTGCGCGCGGCGGCGCAGGCCCTGGGCAACTACCGACTGGATGGCTGCACGCTGGTCGCCACGCTGGAGCCCTGTGCCATGTGCGCCGGCGCCATCCTGCACGCGCGGCTGGACCGCGTCGTCTACGGCGCGGCCGACCCGAAGGCCGGCGCGGCCGGATCGGTGCTCGATCTGTTTGCCCAGCCGCGCCTGAACCACCGGACGCAGGTCAGCGCCGGGGTGCTGGCCGACGAGTGCGGGGCACTGCTGCGCGAGTTCTTCCGGCCCCGCCGCGTCAACCGCGCCCCCTTGCGTGACGATGCGCTGCGCACGCCGGACATCGCGTTCCAGCATTTGCCCGGCTACCCCTGGCCGCCGCGCTACCTGAGCGAGCTGCCGGCGCTGGCTGGGCTGCGCCTGCATTGCGTGGACGAAGGTCCGCCGGATGCCCCCATCACCTGGCTGTGCCTGCACGGCAACCCCGGCTGGAGCTATTTGTACCGCCACATGATCGCCGCCTTCGGCGCCGCCGGCCACCGCGTGGTGGCGCCCGACCTGATCGGTTTTGGCCGCAGCGACAAGCCCAAGAAGGAGGGCGCCCACCGCTTCGGCTGGCACCGGCAGGTGCTGCTGGAGCTGGTGGAGCGGCTGGACTTGCAGCGCATCGTGCTGGTGGTGCAGGATTGGGGCGGCCTGCTGGGGCTGACGCTGCCGATGGCCGCGCCGACGCGTTACCAGGGCCTGCTGGCCATGAACACGCTGCTGGCAACCGGCGATGCGCCGCTGCCCGCGGGTTTTGTCGACTGGCGCCAGTGGTGCGCCGACCACCCGGCCTACGACATCGCGCGCCTGTTGGGGCGTGCCGAGCCCTCACTCGCCAAGGACGAATGCGCCGCCTATGCGGCCCCGTTTCCCGACGCCGGGCACCGGGCGGCGACGCGGGCGTTTCCACGCCTGGTGCCCGAAGAAGCCGAGGACGATGGCGCCGGCATCGCGCGCGCGGCGCGTGACTTCTGGCGTCATCACTGGCACGGCCGCAGCATGCTGGTGGTCGGCGCGCGCGACCCGGTACTGGGAGAGGCCGTGATGACGGACCTCGCCGCGCTGATCCGTGGCTGTCCGCCAGCATGGGTACTTCCTCAGGCGGGGCATTTCGTGCCAGAGCATGGGCGCGAGATTGCTCAGCGCGCGCTGCATCACTTTCAATCCTGATGATCCAGAGGTCGACAGGAATCTATAATTTTGATAGCTGCTTGCGCACGACAGACAAGCGCCAACGGCAATTTTTGAGTCTCACTCATGGCCCATGTCTACGTCTATTCTCCTTCCGGTGCCGTGCGCGACCGCGCGGCCTTCCGTCGCGGTGTGCGACGACTGCAGACGCTCGGCCACGACGTCGAAGTGGACACGGCGGCGCTGCTCAGCTGGCAGCGCTTTGCCGGCGATGACGCCACACGCCTGGCGGCCATCGGCCGCGCGGCCGCCAGCGGCGCCGACGTGGCGCTGATCAGCCGCGGCGGCTATGGCCTGAGCCGCCTGCTGCCCGACTTGCCCTGGCGCGCGATTGCGCGTGCGGCAGAGCGCGGCACGCGCTGGGTGGGCTTCAGCGACTTCACCGCGCTGCAACTCGGCCTGCTGGCGCGGCACCCCGCGACCACCTGGGCCGGACCAGCGCTGTGTGAGGGCTTTGGCGCCGCCGATGGCACGGACGCCGGGGAGGGCCATGGCGGCGACGCCACCACCAGCGGGCCGGACGAGATCATGCTGGCGTGTTTCGAGGACCTCACCAGCGGCTCCGGCGAAGGCACCGGCTGGCGCCTGCCGGCGGCGGACCTGAAAGCGCTGCAAGGCCGCCACGGCGGCGTGCTGGCGGACCACGGCGTGCTGTGGGGCGGCAACCTGGCCATGCTGACCTCGCTGCTGGGCACGCCCTGGTGGCCCGAGATCAAGGGCGGCGTGCTGTTTCTGGAGGACGTGGGTGAACACCCCTATCGCATCGAGCGCATGCTGACCCAGTTGCTCCACGCCGGCGTGCTGGCGCGCCAAAAACTGGTCGTGCTGGGCCGGTTCACCGACTACAGCCTCACGCCGCACGACCGCGGCTACTCGCTGGCCAAGGTGGTGGACTGGCTGCGTGCGCAGCTCAAGGTCCCGGTGCTGACCGGGCTGCCGTTCGGCCATGTGCCGACCAAGGTGCTGCTTCCTGTCGGCCAGCCGGTGCAGGCACTGGTGGAGGGCAGGGATGCGCTGCTGCTATGGGGACACCTGCACTGAGCGCCCAGGGCAGCGGGCTCAAAGAGATTCGGGATGCTCGGATGAAATGATGTGGCGGGCAGCGGATCAGAAACGCGACAGCGTTGACGGCCGAGACGCCATGCCCTTGGGCAGCGTACCTTCGAACAGCACCAGCAGGCTGACCATGCGGGTGCGGGCCAACTGCTCACCGTGCAGTCCGGCCAGCGCGGCCATCAGGTCGGCGCGCGCATACCACAGGGCCAAGGCGTCACCGCCGTAGCGAATGCGGCGCGCCACCTGGGGATAGGTCTGCTCGCCGATTTCGCCCAGCATGTCCAGCATGGCCACCCGGATGTCTTCCACCCGATGGGCCATGCGCTCAGGATCGGGCGTCGGGCCCGACAAGCGTCCGTACAGAGCAGAAAGCCCCCCGTGTTTGAACCATCTCATCGGGTTGTTACCGGTCGGTGTGTCTGATAACGATTGGTAACCATAATACGCTGAATGGTACACCGGTGCCAAGTGCGCTGTCGCCCGCGTGACGCATTGGAAAAAATACAACGTTGAAGTGCCCAGGCTCACTGCAGGCATACGGGGACATGGCTCGCATGCTAGTATTTTTTACATTGATCTAGCGCACATTGATCAGGGTATTCGAGGGGATTCTGACGATCGATGAACGGCGCAGCGCACACACTGCAATGAGTTCTCCGGTCACCATGGTCTTCGTTGATCTTGCGGACAGCACGGCTGCCTATGCCGAGCTGGGCAACGCGCAGGTCGCCGACGTGGTTTCCAAGGTAACGCAATGGATTGGGCGGGTGTGCGAGGCCCACCATGGGCGCATCATCAAATACCTGGGTGATGGCGTACTGGCCCAGTTTGCCGCCGCGCACGATGCGGTCGAGGCAACGGTTTTCATGCAGCAAAGCCATACCGAACGCCTGCAGAAATGGCCGCCACCGCTGCGCATGGGCCTGAAGATCGGCATGGCCCACGGTTCCGTCGTGCACAAGGAGGGTGACACCTATGGCGACCCGGTGAATCTCGCGGCCCGACTTTCGGACATGGCCGGCGCACGCACGATCTGGGCCGATGATGCGGTCATTGCCCAGTTGCGTCAGAACTTTCCAAGAGGGCAGCAGTCGCCCGATCGGCACGCCGGCATGCCGGTGGTCGACAAAGTGCGCTACCGCTCGTTGGGCCTGATTCGCGTGCGTGGCCTGTCGCAGCCGCAGTCGGTGTTCCAGATCGAGTGGAGCGAGGACGCGTCGTCCGACCTCATGACCGTGCGCGGCGCTTTGCAGGACTTGACGCGCGATGCGCTGTCTACGGGCGGCAGCATCGCACTGGCCTGGCTGGGGACCTCACGCGTCTATGCGGCGAGGGATTTGCCAATCACCATCGGCCGTATTCCCGACAGCGGTTTCGTTGTCAGCGATCAACGGGTCTCGCGTACGCACGCCCGCATTGAGTTCATCAACGGTGCGTTCGTGCTGAGCGATGTCAGCAGCTTCGGCTCCTGGGTTCGGTTCACGGACAACCCGGGATCGGAAATCCTGCTGCGCCGCAACCAATGCATCCTGCACGCGACCGGTGAAATCGCGCTGGGGGCACCGTTCAGCGACTTCAGCGCTGCGACCGTGGCGTTCGACGTGACAGCCGCCAGAACCGCACCGCCTGGCGCTGCGGCCACGCGTTCGCTCTTTGGTGATTCGACGCAGTCTTGAGCAGACGCACCTTGCTTCATGACCCATGTGGATATTTATTTACATAATACACATCGTATGAATTAATGAAGATGCCCTCCCGGATAGCACTCGGATCGCCCACACACCAACGCAACAGCCATGTGAGCGTCGCGATTTCCCGCTACCAGAGCAGCACTGACGGACAACAACCAAGCCACCAGAGCCGCGAGAGAAAAAAAAGCCTTGCGCGGACCATGACATCCGGGCAAGGCGCGAGCAGCTTGCAGGGTGTGCTTACAGCACTTCGAACACCCCGGCGGCACCCATGCCGCCGCCGATGCACATGGTCACGCACACGCGCTTGGCGCCGCGGCGCTTGCCTTCGATCAGCGCGTGCCCGGTCAGGCGTTGACCGCTGACACCGTACGGGTGGCCGAGCGCGATGGCGCCACCATTGACGTTCAGGCGATCGGCCGGGATGCCCAGCTTGTCGCGGCAGTACAGCACCTGCACGGCAAAGGCCTCGTTCAGCTCCCACAGGTCGATGTCGCCGACCTTCAAGCCCAGCTTGGCCAGCACCTTGGGCACAGCGAACACGGGGCCGATACCCATCTCGTCGGGTTCGCAGCCGGCCACGGCAAAGCCCAGGAAGCGGCCAAGGGGTTTGAGGTTTTTCTGGCTGGCGTACTGTTCGCTGACCACCACGCAGGCGCCAGCGCCATCTGAGAATTGGCTGGCGTTGCCGGCGCTGATCAGGCCGCCGGGCAGCGCGGGCTTGATGCTGGCGATGCCTTCCTTGGTGGTGCCTTCGCGCGTGCCTTCGTCCTTGCTGCACGTCACCTGCCGGGTGCGCAGACCCAGCACGGGGTCGGCCACGCCGGCGGTCACGGTGATCGGCGCAATCTCGTCGTCAAACTTGCCGGCGGCCTGGGCCGCACAGGCCTTTTGCTGGCTGGAGGCGCCGTATTCGTCCATGGCATCGCGGCCGATGCCGTAGCGCTTGGCCACCTGCTCGGCGGTTTGCAGCATGTTCCAGTAGACCTCGGGCTTCCTGGCGAGCAGCGCCGGGTCGGCCAGCATGTGCTTGTTCATTTCCTGCTGCACGCAGGAAATGCTCTCCACGCCGCCGGCAACGAAGACTTCGGCTTCGCCGGCAATCACGCGTTGCGACGCCAGTGCAATGGTTTGCAGGCCGGAGGAGCAAAAACGGTTGACGGTGGTGCCCGAGGTGGTGACGGGGCAACCCGCCATCAGCGCGATCTGGCGCGCGATGTTGGCGCCCGTGGCGCCCTCGGGGTTGGCGCAGCCCATGATGACGTCATCGACCGCGGCGGCTTCGATGCCGGCGCGCTGGATGGCGTGCTGTACCGCGTGACCACCCAGCGTGGCGCCGTGCGTCATGTTGAAGGCGCCCTTCCAGCTCTTGGCAAGCGGGGTACGGGCGGTGGAAACGATGAGCGCGGATGTCATGACTTACTCCTGATTCAATAGCTATTGGCGGTTATGGGGTGCGGGCGGAAGAACAGCCGGACGCGAAGGACGCGAAAGAGTCAAAAAAGACTTTCTTGAATTCTTTCGTGTCCTTCGCGCCATCTTCGCGCCCTTCGCGTCCGGTATTCGGTCAGCCGAACGATTTGCCCTCGGCCGCCAGCTTGGCCAGCAGTGGCGCGGGTTGCCAGAAGCTGGCGTCGTCCAGCGGGTTCCTGGCAAAGCGTTTCATGCTTTCGGCGACGTTGAACAGGCCGACCTGGTCGGCGTACTTCATCGGGCCACCACGCCACAGCGGAAAACCATAACCCGTCAGATACACCATGTCGATGTCGCTGGCCTTGCTGGAAATGCCGTCTTCCAGGATGCGCGCACCTTCGTTGACCAGCGCGTACACCAGGCGCTGCACGATCTCCTCGTCGCTGATCTTGCGCGGGCTGATGCCCTGTGCCTGCCGATGCGTGGCGATCATGTCCTCGACCAGCTTGGACGGCAGGGCGTCGCGCTTGCCGGGCTGGTAGTCGTACCAACCGGCGCCGGTTTTCTGGCCGTAGCGACCCAGTTCGCACAGCAGATCGGCGGTCTTGCTGTACTTCATTCCGGGCTTTTCGACGTAGCGGCGCTTGCGGATCGCCCAGCCGATGTCGTTGCCCGCCAGGTCCCCCATGCGGAAGGGGCCCATGGCGAAACCGAATTTCTCGATCGCCTTGTCCACCTGCTGCGGCGTGGCGCCCTCCTCCAGCAGGAAGCCAGCCTGGCGCGAATACTGCTCGATCATGCGGTTGCCGATGAAGCCGTCGCACACGCCCGAGACCACGGCCGTCTTCTTGATCTTCTTGGCGATCTGCATCACCGTGGCCAGCACGTCCTTGGCGGTCTTGGCGCCGCGCACCACTTCGAGCAGCTTCATCACGTTGGCCGGGCTGAAGAAGTGCATGCCGACCACGTCCTGCGGGCGCTGGGTGAAGCCGGCGATCTTGTCCACGTCCAGCGTCGAGGTGTTGCTGGCCAGGATGGCGCCAGGCTTCATCACGGCGTCGAGCTGCTTGAACACCTGTTCCTTGACGCCCAGCTCCTCGAACACCGCCTCGATCACCAGATCGGCGTCGGCGATGTCCTGATAGGTCAGCGTGGGCGTGAGCAAGGCCATGCGCTGCTCGTACTTGTCCTGTTTCAGCTTGCCTTTCTTGACCTGCGCTTCGTAGTTCTTGCGAATGGTGGCCAGGCCGCGGTCCAGCGCTTCCTGCTTGGTCTCCAGGATGGTGACCGGAATACCGGCGTTCAGGAAGTTCATCGAAATGCCGCCGCCCATGGTGCCGGCGCCGATCACCGCCACCTTGTTGATGGTGCGCGGCTTGACGTCGTCACCCACGTCGGGGATCTTGCTGGCCGCGCGCTCGGCGAAGAACACATGGCGCAGCGCCGCGCTTTCGGGCGTGTTCATCAGCTCCAGGAAGATCGCGCGCTCGGTCGCCATGCCGGCGTCGAACTTCTGCTTCGTCGCCGCTTCCACCGCATCCACGCAGCGCGCGGGAGCCGGGAAGTTCTTGGCCATGCCCTTGACCATGTTGCGGGCGAACTGGAAGTAGGCGTCGCCTTGCGGGTGCTTGCACGGCAAGTGGCGTACCAGGGGCAGTGGCTCGCCCGCCGCCTGTTTTGCGGCCACCTGAGCCGCGAAGGCGACGGCTTCCCGCACCAGCGATTCGGCGCTGGCCGCCATCTGGTCGAACAGCTTCTGCCCCGGCAGGCCTGCCAGCGCCTCGCTGGGTACCGGATCGCCCTTGACGATCATGTTCAGCGCGGTTTCCACGCCCAGCACGCGCGGCAGGCGCTGCGTGCCACCGGCCCCCGGCAGGATGCCCAGCTTGACTTCGGGCAGCGCGATCTGGGCGCCGGGCGCGGCCACGCGGTAATGGCAGCCGAGCGCGAGCTCCAGGCCGCCCCCCATGGCAACGCTGTGAATCGCGGCGACGACCGGCTTGGCGGAGTTCTCGACGGTCAGGATGACCGAATTGAGATTGGGCTCCTGCAAGGCCTTGGGCGTGCCGAACTCGCGAATGTCGGCACCGCCGGAAAACGCCTTGCCGGCGCCGGTGATGACGATGGCCTTGACCGCCGGGTCGGCATTGGCCTGTTCCAGCCCGCTGGTGATGCCCTCCCGCGTGGCGTAGCCCAGGCCGTTGACGGGCGGGTTGTTCAGGGTAATGACGGCGACGTCGCCGTGCAACTGGTAGTCAGCGCTCATGCGGGCTCCTCAAGTGTGCTCGGATGCAGGAAGGGTGGGTGGTGGTTGCGCGGCCTTCGGTGGCGCCCGGCAAGACCAAGCGCGGCCACAATCAAACAGGTGGTTCGTAGTATGCGCCATCGTGTGGCGCGGCGGCTGTCACGGGAGAGACGATGGCGTCATTCGCTACGAATTGGATAGCTGGTTGCGCCTGTTGTTCGCCGGTTTGGCCATTCTTTCATCCAAAACCCTCTTGGGCGGCGGACGCCCGCGGCGATGACCCGATGATGACCCGGCAACCGCGCTGAAATCACACCTCCAGCCACTCCTTGCGGATCGCGGCATCGGCGCGCAGTTGTTCGGGCGCGCCTTCAAACACGATGCTCCCATGCCCCATGACCAGCACCCGATCGGAGATCTGCATGGCGATCGTCAGTTTCTGCTCGATCAGCAGCACCGAAATGCCCCGCTCCTTCAGCTTCCTCAGGTACTCACCCACCAGTTCGACGATCTTGGGCGCCAGGCCTTCGGTCGGCTCATCGATGATGATGAGCTCGGGGTCGCCCATCAGGGTGCGGCACAGGGTCAGCATCTGCTGCTCGCCGCCCGACAGCACGCCGGCTTCGGTGTGCTCGCGCTCCTTCAGGCGCGGAAACATGGCGTACATGTCGTCAAAGCCCCAGCGGCTGCCTTTGCCGGACCCCTTCTGCCCCAGCAGCAGGTTCTGCTGCACCGTCAGGGTCGGAAAGATGTCGCGGCTTTCCGGCACGTAGCCCAGCCCCAGGTGGGCGATCTCGAACGGCTTGCGGCCGAGCAGCGCGTGCTCCTTGAAGCGTACCGTGCCCTGTGCCTGCACCATCCCCATGATGGCCTTGGCGGTGGTTGAGCGGCCCGAGCCATTGCGCCCCAGCAGCGCCACGATTTCGCCGGGCTGGACGTCGAATTGCACGCCATGCAGCACATGGCTCTTGCCGTAGTAGGCGTGAAGGTCGCGCACGCTCAGCATCGTCAATGCCCCTGTTCCTGCTGCTGTGCCACCACCGAGCCCAGATAGGCCTCCTGCACGCGCGCGTTGGCACGCACGGCCTCGGGGGTGTCGAAGGCCAGCACCTCGCCATACACCACCACGGCGATTTTGTCGGCCAGGCCGAACACCACGCCCATGTCGTGCTCCACGGTCAGCAAGGTCTTGCCCACGGTCACCTCCTTGATCAGCTCGATGAAGTGACGCGTCTCGCTGCGGCTCATGCCGGCGGTGGGTTCGTCCAGCAGGATGACGTCGGCGCCGCCGGCAATGGTGATGCCGATCTCCAGCGCGCGTTGCTCGGCATAGGTCAGGTTCACGGCCAGCGTGTCGCGCTTGCGCTCCAGGTGGATGCTGCGCATCAGCTGCTCGGCGCGCTGGTTGGCATCGTCGAGGCCGGCCAGAAAGCGCAGGAAGGTGTAGCGGTAGCCCAGGCTCCACAGCACGCCGCAGCGCAGGTTCTCGAACACGCTGAGCTTGGGGAAGATGTTGGTGATCTGGAAGCTGCGTGACAGCCCCCGGCGGTTGATCTCGTAGGGCTTAAGGCCATCGATGCGCTGACCGTTGAGCAGGATTTCCCCGCTGCTGGGCGCGAAGCGCCCGCTGATCAGGTTGAACAGCGTGGACTTGCCAGCGCCGTTGGGACCAATCACGCCGACGCGCTCGCCGGGTTGCACGCTCACACTGACGCCGCGAATGATCTCGGTCTTGCCGAAGCTCTTGCGCACGTCCTTCAATTGCAGGGCGGGCCCACTCATGCCGATGCCTCCATCTGTCGGACGCGCAACTCGATGTCTTCCTGCACGGCGCCCCATTGGCGCGCAAAGCGACGGCGCGCCCATTCGAACAACGCCCCACCCACCAGCAATACCGCACCGGCCAGCAGCCAGTGCAGCGCTTGCGCCGGTTGCAACGTCACGCCCAGAAAGCGCAGTGCCGCGTCGGAGCCTTCGAGCTGCACCTGGTAAATCATCTCGATCAAGGCCGAGGCGCCGGCCAACGCCACGCTGGCGGTCAGCGCCAGCACGACATAGTGCGGGATCAAACCGCGCAGTCGGCCAAAGCGTGCCACCCGCACGTTCATCATGATCAGGCTGGCGATACCGCCCGGGGCGTACATCACCATGAACATGAAGATCAGCCCCAGGTACAGCAGCCAGGCCTTGGTGAGCTCGGAAAACAGCACGAAGGCCAGCACCATGAGCACCGCGCCGATGATCGGGCCGAAGAAGAAGGTGGCGCCACCCAGGAAGGTGAACAGCAGATAGGCGCCCGAGCGCCCTGCCCCCACCACCTCGGCAGTGACGATCTCGAAGTTCAGCGCCCCCAACCCGCCGGCGATGCCGGCAAAGAACCCCGCCACGATGAACGCCAGGTAGCGCACGTGCTGGGCGTTGTAGCCGACGAATTCGACCCGCTCAGGGTTGTCGCGCACCGCGTTGAGCATGCGCCCCAGCGGCGTGCGCGTGAAGGCGTACATGCCGGCGACGCTGAGGAACGTGTAGAGCGCGATCAGGTAATACACCTGAATCGGTGGCCCGAAGCTGATGCCCAGGAAGGGCTCGCCGACCACGCGGTTGCCCGCCACCCCGGCCTCGCCGCCGAAGAATTCCGGCACCATCAGCGACATCGCGAACACCAGCTCGCCCACGCCCAGCGTGATCATGGCGAAGGTGGTGCCGGATTTCTTGGTGGTCACATAGCCCAGCAGCACGGCGAACAGCAGCCCAGCCAGGCCGCCGACCAGCGGAATCAGCGACACCGGGATGGGCAACGCCCCTGCCGCGGCGGCATTGAGGGCGTGGATCGCCAGGTACGAGCCCAGGCCGGAATACACCGCGTGACCGAAGCTGAGCATGCCGCCCTGCCCCAGCAACATGTTGTAGGACAGGCAGACGACGATGGCGATGCCGATCTGCGACAGGATGGTGATGGACAGGCCGCTGGCCAGCAGCAACGGCGCCACGACGAGCAGCAGCGCAAAACCGGACCACGTGATCCAGCGCGCGCGACTGGCCGATGAACGGGAGGAAACAAGCATGGCGCATCAACCCTCGCGTGTGCCCAGCAAACCCCGGGGCCTGAAGATCAGGACCAACACCAGGAACAGATAAGGCAGGATCGGCGCCACCTGCGAGATGGTCATCTTGACCAGCGTGTTGCCCTGCAGCGCCGGACTGAGCGTCACGCCCAGCTGCGCCAGCAGCGAGCCGAGCGAATAGTCCAGTGCGACGGCAAAGGTCTGCACCACGCCGATGATCAGCGAGGCCACGAAGGCGCCGGCCAGCGAACCCATGCCGCCGACCACCACCACGACGAAGATGATCGAGCCCACGGTGGCCGCCATGGCCGGTTCGGTCAGGAAGGTCATGCCGCCCACGACGCCCGCCAGCCCGGCCAGCGCGCAGCCCGCTCCGAATACCAGCATGAACACGCGCGGCACGTTGTGGCCCAGCGTTTCCACCGTCTCCGGGTGCGTCAGCGCGGCCTGGATCACCAGGCCGATGCGGGTGCGCGTCAGCAGCAGCCAGACCGACACCAGCATCACCACCGCCGACAGCATCATGAAGCCGCGCGTGGCCGGAAAGGGCGAGCAGACGGCCCCGGCGGCCTGGCAGACCTGGGCCGGTGCAGCACCCCAGGCCAGCCCCAGAGCGCCGGTGGCGTCCTTTATGAGGGTGAACGCAGGGCCTTGCAGCACCTCGGGCGGATGGAATTCCAGCGCCAGCCGGCCCCAGATGAGCTGCACCAGTTCCAGGACCACATACGACAGGCCAAAGGTGATCAGCAGTTCCGGCACATGGCCGAAGCGATGCACCCGCCGCAGCGCCAGGCGCTCGAACAAGGCGCCCAGCGCGCCCACCGCCAGCGGCGCCAACAGCAGCGCCACCCAGAAGCCGGTGACGCGACCGATGCTGTAGCCCATATAGGCGCCCAGCATGTAGAAGCTGGCATGCGCGAAATTGAGCACGCCCATCATGCTGAAGATCAGCGTCAGGCCGGAGCTGAGCATGAACAGCAGCAGGCCGTAGCTCAGGCCGTTGAGCAGCGAGATGACGAAAAATTCCATGGCCGGCGATTCTCCAAAATGAAGGCCCGAGACGGCAACCCCGTTCGGGCCTTCGCAGTCACGGCGGCGACTTCAGGCCGCCGGCGTCATCATTTGCCGGGCCGCTTCATCTGGCAGCTGGTCGGCGTGCTGGACACATAGTTGGGGTACTCGACCTGCTGCACGAAGGTCATGCCCGTGTTCTCGGGGCTGTAGCTGTGCTTGGCGTCGGTCTTCTGCCAGACCGAGATGTACAACGGCTGCTGCAGCTGGTGGTCGAGGCGGCGCATCTCGATCTCGCCGTTGTAGGTCGTCACCTTGAGCCCTTCCAGGGCCGCCGCGACTTTCAGCGGATCGGTGGATTTGGCCTGCGCCATGGCAGCGCCCAGCATGGCGTAGATGCGCGGGATCGAGCCGGTGTAGAAGTCGTCGTTGTACTTGGCCTTGAACTCGTTCATCCACTGCTGCATCTGGCCACCCATGTTGGGGTGCAGGTACGACGCCTGGTACACCCGACCTGCACTGCCCTGACCGAGCGCCGAGGGCGTGCCGGTGACGCCGGCGTAGTAGGTGAAGAACTTGCCCTCATAGCCGGCCTCGTTGGCGGCCTTGACCAGCAGCGACAGGTCGGAGCCCCAGTTGCCGGTGATCACGGTGTCGGCCCCCGCAGCCTTGATCTTGGCGATGTAGGGCGCGAAGTCGCGCACCTGCGCCAGCGGGTGCAGGTCTTCGCCGACCACCTGCACGTCGGGGCGCTTCTTGGCCAGGCCTTCCTTGGCGTACTTGGCCACCTGATGGCCGTGCGAGTAGTTCTGGTTCAGCAGGTACACCTTCTTGATGTCGGGCTTGTCCTTCATGAAGGTGGTGATGGCCTCCATCTTCATCGAGGTGTCGGCGTCGAAGCGGAAGTGCCAGTAGCTGCACTTGCTATTGGTGAAATCAGGGTCGACCGAGGCGTCGTTGAGCAGCAGCACTTCCTTGCCCGGATTGCGCTCGTTGTGCTTGTTGACCGCGTCCAGCAGCGCCGCCGTGACCGAGGATCCGTTGCCCTGGGCGATGTAGCGCACGCCGGAGTCCAGCGCCGACTTCAGGGCGTTCAGGCTCTCGGTCGGGCTGAGCTTGTTGTCGATGGTGCGGAACTCGAAGGTCACGCCCGCCGGGTTGCCCTTGCCGCTGAACTTCTCGGCGAAGAACTTGTAGCTCTTGTCCTGGTTGGTGCCGACCGGGCCCATCAGGCCGGTCAGCGGGTCGATGCGCACGATCTTGACGACCTCGCCCTGCTGGGCCAGGGCGGCGCCGCCCAGCAGCAGCGCAGAGGCGGTCACCACGGATTTCCAGACGAACTTCATTTGCGGTCTCCTGATTTGAAACGAACGGTCGTAAGCGTACCGTCACCCCCGGCCTGCACGTGCCGGGGTTTGCCCCAATCGCTGTCGCCCAGGCGCCAGGCGCGGCTCAGCCGGTCGGCAGCTTGTAGTCCTTGAGCAGCTCGCGCAGCTTGGTCTTGAGCATCTTGCCGGTGGCGCCCAGAGGAATGGCCTCGACGAACACCACGTCGTCGGGAATCTGCCATTTGGCCGTCCGGCCCTCGTAGAACTTCAGCAGCTCCTCGCGCGTGACCTCGGCGCCCGGCTTGGTGACCACCGCGACGATGGGGCGCTCGTCCCACTTGGGATGCGGCATGCCGATGCAGGCGGCCATGGCGATGGCCGGGTGCGCCATGGCGATGTTCTCGATGTCGATCGAGCTGATCCACTCGCCGCCGGACTTGATCACGTCCTTGCTGCGGTCGGTGATCTGCATGTAGCCGTCGGCGTCGATGGTGGCGACGTCGCCGGTCGGGAACCAGCGCACGCCGTTTTGGTCGGTCACCAGCGGCGACTGTCCCTTGAAGTAGGACGCCATGACCCAGGGCCCGCGCACCTGCAGGTCACCGTAGGTCTTGCCGTCCCAGGGCTGCTCCTGGCCGTCGTCGCCGACGATGCGCATGTCCACGCCGCAGATGGCGCGGCCCTGCTTGACGCGGATCGCCATCTGCTGCGCGGGGGGCAGCTTCAAGTGCTTGTTCTTGAGCGTGCTGACCGAGCCCAGCGGGCTGGTTTCGGTCATGCCCCAGGCGTGCAGCACGTCGACGCCAAAGTCCTCGCGGAAGGTGTCGATCATGGCCGGCGGGCAGGCCGAGCCGCCGATGACGGTGCGCGTGAGCGTGGAGAACTTCAGCTTGCCCCCCTGCACGTGGGCCAGCAGCATCTGCCAGATCGTCGGCACGCCGGCGGCCATGGTCACGCCCTCGGTCTCCATCAGTTCGTAGAGCGACTTGCCGTCCATGGCCGGGCCGGGAAACACCAGCTTGCAGCCGGTCAGCGCGGCACCATAGGGCAGGCCCCAGGCGTTGACGTGGAACATCGGTACCACCGGCATCATCGAGTCGCGCGCCGACAGGTTCATGGCGTCGGGCAAGGCGCCGCCGTAGGCGTGCAGCACGGTGGAGCGGTGGCTGTACAGGGCGCCCTTGGGGTTGCCCGTGGTGCCGCTGGTGTAGCACAGGCCGGCGGCGCTGTTCTCGTCGAACTGCGGCCAGACGTATTGGTCGGAGGCGCCGCCGATCCAGGCCTCGTAGCTGACGAGGTTGGGGATGCCGCTGCCTTCGGGCAGCTTGTCGGCGTCGCACAGCGCCACCCAGGTCTTGACCGTGGGGCATTTGGCGTGCACGGCCTGGATTAGCGGCAGGAAGCTCATGTCGAAGCACAGCACCGCGTCTTCGGCGTGGTTGATGATCCACACCAGCTGCTCGGGGTGCAGGCGCGGGTTGAGCGTGTGGACGACGCGACCCGAGCCGGTCACGCCGAAGTACAGCTCCAGGTGGCGATAGCCGTTCCAGGCCAGTGTGGCCACGCGGTCGCCCTGCCCCAGGCCACTCTTGTCCAGCGTGTTGGCCAGCTGGCGGGCGCGCCCGGCCAGGTCGCGATAGGTGTAGCGGTGGATGTCGCCTTCGACGCGGCGCGAGACGATCTCGCCGTCGCCGTGGTGGCGCTCGGCAAACGCCAGCAACATCGAAATCAGAAGGGGTTGGTTCTGCATCAGGCCTAGCATGTTTCTCCTCGTCTTGCTTGCAGGGTCGTGGACAGCCGCAATGGTAATTCAGCGCTCGCGGGTCGCTGCACGTCGGAGCCGCCCACGTGACAATCACCCCATGCTCGACACTGCCGAATCCGCCCTCGCAGCCGATCTGGGTCTGACCTGGGACAACGCCTTTGAACGGCTGGGCGGGCAGTTTTACACGCGCCTGCCGCCGGTGCCGCTGCGCGGTCAGCCGTACTGGGTGGCGCGCAGCGCCGCCATGGCGCGCGAGCTGGGCCTGTCCAACGACTGGTGGCAGGCCCTGGGTGTGCTGCAGGCGGTCAGTGGCAACCGGCCGCTGGCCGGCAGCACGCCGCTGGCCAGCGTGTACAGCGGCCACCAGTTCGGCGCCTGGGCGGGCCAGCTGGGCGACGGCCGCGCCATCCTGCTGGGCGAGGTGCGCACGCCCGCCGCCGGCACGCAAGAGCTGCAACTCAAGGGCAGCGGCCTGACGCCCTACTCGCGCATGGGCGACGGCCGGGCCGTGCTGCGCTCGTCGATCCGCGAATTCCTGTGCAGCGAGGCCATGCACGCGCTGGGCGTGCCGACCACGCGGGCGTTGTGCGTCACCGGCTCCGACGAACCGGTGCGGCGCGAACGGATGGAGACCGCGGCCGTGGTCACCCGCGTGGCGCCCAGCTTCATCCGCTTCGGGCACTTCGAGCACTTCAGCCACGGCGGCCAGCACGACGCGCTGCGCACGCTGGCCGACTTCGTCATCGCGCGCTTCTATCCGCAGTGCCGCGACGCCGCCAATCCGTACGCCGCCCTGCTGGCCGAGGTCACGCGCCGCACGGCGGCGCTGATCGCGCGGTGGCAGGCGGCGGGCTTCATGCACGGCGTGATGAACACCGACAACATGAGCATCCTGGGGCTGACCATCGACTACGGCCCGTTCCAGTTCATGGACGGCTTCGATCCGGCCCACATCTGCAACCACTCCGATCACCAGGGCCGCTACGCCTACGAACGGCAGCCGCAGATCGGCCACTGGAACCTGTTTGCCCTGGGCCAGGCGCTGCTGCCCTTGATCGGGCAGTCGGACCAGGCGCTGGCGGCGCTGCAAGCCTACCCCGGGCTGTTCGCCGCCGAACTCGACCAGCGCATGGCCCTCAAGCTGGGTCTGCCGCGGGCCAGCGCCGGCTCGCGCCAGCTGGTGCAGCAACTGCTGGCGCTGCTGGCGCGCGAGCGCACCGACTGGACCATCTTCTGGCGCCGCCTGGCCCGCCAGGTGGCCGGCGACACGCAGCAGCCGGTACGCGAGCTGTTCCACGACCGGGCCGCCATGGATCACCTTTTGCTACAATATCAAGAGCTGCTGACGCACGCCAATAAAGCGCAAACTGCCGATTTGATGCTGAAACACAACCCCAGCCTGGTGCTGCGCAACCACCTGGCCGAGCAAGCCATCGCCCTGGCGCAGCAGAAGGATTTCAGCATGGTCCAGGCCTTGCACGAGGCGCTGCAACGCCCGTTCGACGAGCAGCCCGGGCACGCCGACTGGTGCAACTTTCCGCCCGACTGGGCATCACAGATCCAGATCAGTTGTTCCTCATGAGTTATCCCGTCCAGAAAACCGACGCCGAATGGCGCGCCCTGCTGGCCGACAAGGGCGCCGAACCGGGCGCCTTCCAGGTCACCCGCCAGGCCGCCACCGAGCGGCCCTTCACCGGCAAATACGAACCGCACTGGCAGGACGGCAGCTACCGCTGCACCTGCTGCGGCGCTCGCCTGTTCGACTCGGGCACCAAGTTCGACGCCGGCTGCGGCTGGCCCAGCTTCTGGCAGGCCGCCGTGCCCGGTGCCATCGAGGAGCGGCGCGACACCAGCCACGGCATGGTGCGCGTCGAAACCCTGTGCGCCCAGTGCGGCGCCCACCTGGGCCACGTGTTCCCCGACGGCCCGGCCCCCACCGGCCTGCGCTACTGCATGAACTCGGCCGCGCTCGACTTCGAGCCCCGCTAAACTGCGCGCCTGCATGAAAGCCCTGCTCGACTTCCTGCCGATCCTGCTGTTCTTCGGCGCCTACAAGCTGTACGGCATCTACCCGGCCACCGGCGTGCTGATGGTCGCCACCGCCGCCCAGATGGCCATCATCTACGCCATCGACAAAAAGCTGACGACCATGCACAAGGCCACGCTGGCCCTGATCCTGGTCTTCGGCACGCTGACCCTGGTGCTGCAGGACGAGCGCTTCATCAAGTGGAAGCCCACCGCGCTGTACGCCGCCATGGCGCTGGCGCTGGCGGTGGCGCTGTGGGCCTACCGCAAGAACTTCCTCAAGATCATGCTGGGCAGCCAGCTCAACCTGCCCGAGCCGGTGTGGCACCGACTGACGGTGGCCTGGGTGCTGTACTGCCTGTTCATGGCCACCCTCAACGGCTACGTGGCCGCCTTCTGGTCCACCGACGCCTGGATGGACTTCAAGCTGTGGGGCTACGTGTTCCCGGTCGCCTTCATCGTCGGCCAGGGCATCTACGTGGCGCGCCACCTGAGCGACGAACCGGCGGCCGGCAGCCCGCCAGAAAGCACCTGATGAGCACCGAACTGGCCGACCGCATGGCCGCGCGCCTGCGCGAGCGACTGCAACCCAGCGCCCTGGAGGTGCTGGACGAAAGCTGGCAGCACGAAGGCCACCCGGGCGCCAACGGCACGGGCTTTGGCACCCATTTCCGCGTGCGCATTGCCTCGCCGCGGTTCGACGGCCAGTCGCGGGTGGCACGCCACCAGTTGGTGTATCAGGCGTTACAAGACTTCATCGACCGCGACGGCGTGCATGCGCTGGCCATCGAGGCGCGATAATTCACGGTTTTCTTCCCCTGCCCCAACCCGGGGCGTCTTAGAGGTTTCATCCACATGAGCAAGACCCTTCTGGCCGCCGCGGCGGCGGCCGTGCTGACCGGTGCCCTGAGCCTGCCGGCCCAGGCCCAGAACGTGGCCATCGTCAACGGCAAGCCCGTGCCCAAGGCGCGCCTGGACGCACTGGAAGCGCAGATCAAGGCCCAGGCCGCCCGCACCGGCCAGCCGATCCCGCCCGAGGTGCAGGGCCAGCTGCGCGAGGAGATCATCGCGCGCGAGGTCTTCATGCAGGAAGCCCAGCGCCGCGGCCTGGAAGCCTCGCCCGACTACCGCGCCAAGATGGAACTGGCGCGCCAGAGCGTGCTGATCGGCGAGCTGTTCGCCGACTTCCAGAAGAACAACCCGGTGACCGACGCCGAAGCCAAGGCCGAATACGACAAGGTCATCGGCAGCCAGGCACCGGCCGCCGGCGCCAAGGAGTTCAAGGCGCGCCACATTCTGGTCGAGAAGGAAGACGAGGCCAAGGCCGTCATCGCCCAGATCAAGAAGGGCGCCAAGTTCGAGGACATCGCCAAGAAGCAGTCCAAGGACCCGGGCTCCGGCGCCCAGGGCGGCGATCTGGGCTGGGCCAACCCGTCCGGCTACGTGCCCGAGTTCGCCGACGCGCTGGGCAAGCTGGCCAAGGGCCAGATGACCGAAGCGCCGGTCAAGTCGCAGTTCGGCTGGCACGTCATCCGCGTCGACGACGTGCGCGACGCCAAGGCGCCCGAGCTGCCCAGCTTCGACGCCGTCAAGCCGCAGATCGTGCAGCAGCTGCAGCAGCAGAAGCTGGTGCAGTTCCAGCAGGAGCTGCGCGCCAAGGCCAAGGTCGAGTAAGCCTCGGCTTGCAGCTCGCCTGCCGGGGGCAGTCGCGTCAGGCGGCTGCCCTTTTTTGTGTCCGGGGATGAGCGTCAGTGGCGCTTGGCCTGCGAGCGCTCACGCGCGCGCCGCTGCTGGCGCGTTTCGCGCTCGCGTGCCTCGGTCAGCTTTTTCGCCGCACGCCGGGCGCGCCAGCCGCGCGACCACCAGCGGCCGAGCGCAAAGCTGACGACGCCGGTGACCACCAGCAGCAGCAGGCCGATCGGGGAAAGGTCGAGCCCGCCCATCATTCCACCCGCACGATGCTGTGGGGCTTGAAGCCCAGATCGGCCGCCCTGCCCTTGCGCGCCCGCGCGGCGCGGGCGTTGTTCAGGCTGCGGATTTCCAGCTGCTCCTCGCGCGGCTTGCCGCCGCGGCCGATGCCCAGGATGCGCACGCTGCGCGTGTAGGCGGCGGCGCCGGCCAGGCTGTCCTTGGGCTCCAGGTCGATCAGGGTCAGGCCGCGGCCGCCCTTTTCCATCAGCTTCAGCTCGCCGATCTCGAAGCTCAGGATGCGCCCGCCCACCGAGGCGCAGGCCACATGCGTCGCCGCTATCCAAACAGGAGCTGCTGGCGCTTGCCCCACCTGCGCCGGAACCTGTTTTTGCTCCACACCCGGGTCAGCCACCGAGGGCCGGCACACCTGCTCGCCCTGGCCCAGGCTGACGAAGGCCTTGCCGCCGCGCGTGCGCGACACCATGTGTTCGACCCGCGCCAGAAACCCGTAGCCGCCGCTGCCCGACAGCAGCAGCAGCGCGGCTTCGGGCCCGGCAAAGTAGTGCGCCGGCTGCGTGCCGGCTTCCAGCTCGATCAGCGTGGTGATCGGCTGGCCGTCGCCGCGCGCGCCGGGCAGGCTGGCGACCGGCACGCTGTACACGCGCCCGTTGTTGCCGAACACCAAAAGCTGATCCACCGTGCGGCACTCGAAGGTGCCATACAACCCGTCGCCCGCCTTGAAGGCAAAGCCCGCCGCGTCGTGCCCGTGGCCGCTGCGCGCGCGCACCCAGCCCTTTTCGCTCACGACCACCGTCACCGGCTCGTCCACCACCTTGACCTCGATCACGGCCTTCTTCTCGGCCTGGATCAGCGTGCGGCGCGCGTCGGCAAACTCCTTGGCGTCCGCCTCGATCTCTTTCACCATCAGGCGGCGCAGCGTGGCCGGGCTGCCCAGCACGTCTTCCAGGCCGCCCTGCTCCTTGCGCAGCTCGGCCAGCTCCTGCTCGATCTTGATGGCCTCCAAGCGCGCCAACTGGCGCAGGCGAATGTCGAGGATGTCGTCAGCCTGCCGCTCGCTCAAGTTGAAGCGCGCGATCAGCGCCGCCTTGGGCTCCTCGCTGGTGCGAATGATGGCAATCACCTCATCGATGTTCAGCAGCACCAGCTGCCGGCCTTCGAGGATGTGGATTCGCTCCAGCACCTTTTGCAGGCGATGTTCGCTGCGCCGCGTGATGGTCTGCTGCCGGAACTCGACCCACTCCACCAGCATCTGGCGCAGGCTTTTTTGCACCGGCCGACCGTCCAGCCCCACGCTGGTCAGGTTGAAGGGGCTGCTGCATTCCAGGCTGGTGTGCGCCAGCAAGGTGTTGGCCAGCTCGTCCTGGCCGATGGCGCGGCTCTTGGGCTCGAACACCAGGCGCACCGGCGCGTCCTTGCTCGACTCGTCGCGTACCGCGTCCAGCACGGCGAGGATGGTGCCCTTGAGCTGGTTCTGCTCCTGCGTCACCGCTTTCTTGCCGGTCTTCACCTTGGGGTTGGTGAGCTCCTCGATCTCTTCGAGCACCTTTTGCGCCGAGGTGCCGGGCGGCAGCTCGGTCACCACCATCTGCCACTGCCCACGCGCCAGGTCTTCGATGGTCCAGCGCGCCCGCACCTTCAGGCTGCCGCGCCCGCTGGCATACGCCGCGCGGATGTCGGCCTCGCTGCTGATGATCTGCCCGCCGCCCGGGTAGTCCGGCCCCGGCAGCAGCGCGAACAGCTCGTCGTCGCTCAGCTTGGCGTTCTTCACCAGCGCCACGCAGGCATCGGCCACTTCGCGCAGGTTGTGGCTGGGGATTTCGGTGGCCAGGCCGACGGCGATGCCGCTGGCGCCGTTGAGCAGCGCAAACGGCAGGCGCGCCGGCAGCTGGCGCGGCTCGGAGGTAGAGCCGTCGTAGTTGGGCACGAAATCCACCGTGCCCTGGTCGATCTCGGCCAGCAGCAGGCGCGTGATCTTGGCGAGGCGCGCCTCGGTGTAGCGCATGGCCGCCGCGCCGTCGCCGTCGCGGCTGCCGAAGTTGCCCTGCCCGTCGATCAGCGGATAGCGCTGCGAAAAGTCCTGCGCCATGCGCACCAGCGCGTCATAGGCCGCGCTGTCGCCGTGCGGGTGAAAGCGCCCCAGCACATCGCCCACCACGCGCGCGCTTTTCACCGGCTTGGCGGCGGTGTTGCCGTTGGGGCCCGAATAACCCAGCCCCATGCGCTCCATCGCGTACAGGATGCGCCGCTGCACCGGCTTTTGCCCATCGGCCACGTCGGGCAGCGCACGGCCCTTGACCACGCTGAGCGCGTATTCGAGGTAGGCACGCTGGGCGTAGGTCGCCAGCGCCAGGTCGTCGCCGGGGTCGGCGGGGGAGAGGTCCAAAACAGTCTGGTCGGTCATGGTTTACAAACAAAAACCGGCTGTAGCGCTTGTCTGGCAAGCGCCAGCAGCTATCAAATAAAAAGCATCACGATTTCCCGCTGTCACTGCCCGGCAGCTTGGGGGGCTGCGCGCGCTGAAGCAGCAGGCGATCAAAGTCGCTCTGAAACAGGCGATCCTGCACGATGCGGTACTTCTCGAATTCGCTGCTCGCATGCGCCTTGGCGATTTCCGCCGTCACCTTACCGGCGTCCTGCAGCACCTCGCGGTCGGTGGCGGCAATGAAGCGGTTCAGCCGGGTTTCCCAGTCCTGCATGGTCATCGGAATCTTGCGCTGGGCCATGTCCTCGGCCACGTCCAGATAGGCGTTGACCAGGCGCGCCAGCTGCGCCATTTCGGCCTCGCTCAAGTAGTTCTTGGCCATCACCACGTCGAACTTCTGAACCTTGCCCAGCGGCGCATCCTTCCAGGTGCTCAGGCCCATGTGCTCCTTGGTCGCGTCGGCGCGGTGGTACACCACCTCGGCCGCAGTCTGACCGTGAATGGCCCAGTGCAGCTTGTTCTGTACCGTGGCAAAAAAGCGCTGCGTGGCCTGCGCCGTCACGTCGTAGTCGATCGCGGTGGCGTAGATGTCGGTGATCTTCTGATAGAACTTGCGCTCCGACAGGCGGATCTCGCGGATGCGCTGGAGCTGCTCTTCGAAGTAGCGCTCGCTCAGCACCGAGCCGCCAGCCTTCAGCCGCTCGTCGTCCATCGCAAAGCCCTTGATGGTGAACTCCTCGATCACCCCCGTGGCCCATTTGCGAAACTGCACCGCCCGCTCGGAATTGACCTTGTAGCCCACGGCGATGATGGCGGGCAATTTGTAGTGCAAGGTGTCGTAGCTTTTGCCGTCGGTGGCAGTTATCCGGAATTTCCGGATAACTGCACCTTCCAGTAACTCGCGGTCGGCAAAGATTTTTTTTAGGTGCTCGTTGACCGTGCGCACGTTCACGTCGTAGAGCATGGCCATCATCTTCTGGCTCAGCCAGATGCTCTCATCGGCATACACCGCCTCCACCCCGCCCTGGCCGGTGGCGGCGATGAAGGTCAGGTATTCGGCGGCCGAAGAGCGGGCGATGAGTGCTTGAGCTTTGCTGGGCGGCTGAGGTGGCTTGCCAGATTTCATCATTTGCCCCCGGCTACGTCACGGCACTGGTAAACAGCGCATCCAACAGAGGATTCGCGACCGGGATCACGGGCCGCGCCCATCGGCTGGGCGCGTTGCGCCTTGGACCAGTCCACGTAGTCGGTCGAATCGTGGCTTTCCCAGAAGGTTCTTTCTTCGGCCTCGCTGGCAAAGTGCGGCACTTCTTTGCGTGGCTTGTTCATCGATCGGGCTCCTTTGGCAAGGCCGGCCGACCTGTGCGGCGGCGGGTGACATGGGCCGACTGTGGCACACCCCCACCCAGCAAAGCCAGCCGCCGGGCAGATCGAATGCGAACGAACGTGCGGAGCGCTTCACGCATCAAGTCGGCCTTGCCCATCCCCGGATCAGCAAGTTCTACGGCCTGCCGATACAACGCGTCTTCAATCGAAACTGTCAGGCGCATGGCAGCCCCTCCTAAGAACGACATCACGTTGTTTGGTTTAAGCGATCTGCAGGTGAATTGGGAAGAAACCAGTTACCGCGCGCTGAAGTGCGTCGCCGCCACTCCCACGACTCGACCACTCATTGAGTAAATTTGCTCAGTACGTTGAGCAAATTGTCGAGCGTGGCCAGCCTCACACATCGACCTCCACCGCATCCCCGTGCAGCTCCATCAGCTCGCGGCGGGCGGCGGCCTCGCCCTTGCCCATCAGCTTGGTGATCTCGGCGGCGGTAGCGGCGAAGTCGAAGGCGCCCAGTTGCACGGGCAGCAGGCGGCGCGTGTCGGGGTTGAGGGTGGTCTCCCACAGCTGCTCGGCGTTCATCTCGCCCAGGCCCTTGAAGCGGCTCACGCTCCACTTGCCCTCGGCCACGCCGTCCTTGCGCAGCTTGTCCTGGATGGCGGCGAGTTCGGCCTCGTCCAGCGCGTACAGCTTGGCGGCGGGCTTCTTGCCACGCGCGGGGGCGTCGACGCGAAACAGCGGCGGGCGGGCGACGAAGACGTGGCCAGCCTCGATGAGCCTGGGAAAGTGGCGGAAGAACAGCGTCAGCAGCAGCACCTGGATGTGCGAGCCGTCGACGTCGGCGTCCGACAGGATGCAGATCTTGCCGTAGCGCAGCCCGCTCAGGTCGACCTCGTCGGCGGGCCCATGCGGGTCGACGCCGATGGCGACCGAGATGTCGTGGATCTCGGTGTTGGCAAACAGGCGGTCGCGCTCGACCTCCCAGGTGTTGAGCACCTTGCCGCGCAGCGGCAGCACGGCCTGGGTTTCCTTGTCGCGGCCCATCTTGGCGCTGCCGCCGGCGCTGTCGCCCTCGACCAGGAACACCTCGTTGTCGGCGATGTCGCGGCTTTCGCAATCGGTCAGCTTGCCGGGCAGCACGGCCACGCCCGAGCCCTTGCGCTTTTCCACCTTCTGGCCGGCACGCTGGCGCGTTTGCGCGGCCTTGATGGCCAGCTCGGCCAGCTTCTTGCCGTAGTCGACATGCTGGTTCAGCCACAGCTCCAGCGCCGGGCGCACGAAGCTGCTGACCAGGCGCACGGCGTCGCGCGAGTTCAGGCGCTCCTTGATCTGGCCCTGAAACTGCGGGTCCAGCACCTTGGCGCTCAGCACGTAGCTGGCGCGGGCAAACACGTCCTCGGGCATCAGCTTGACGCCCTTGGGCAGCAGCGCGTGCAGCTCGATGAAACCCTTGATGGCCTGAAACAGCCCGTCGCGCAGGCCGCTGTCGTGCGTGCCGCCGGCGGTGGTGGGGATCAGGTTGACGTAGCTTTCGCGCACCGTGGCGCCGTCCTCGGTGAAAGCCACGGCCCACTGCGCGCCCTCGCCGTCGGCAAAGCTGCCGTCGTCCTTGCCGGCATGGCCTTCGCCTTCGAACACCGGGATCACGGCGTCGGCCGTCAGCGTCTGCTCCAGGTAGTCGCGTAGGCCGCCCTTGTATTGCCAGGTCTGCGTGTCCCGGGTTTTCTCGTGGGTCAGGCTGACGCTGACGCCCGGCATCAGCACCGCCTTGCTGCGCAGCAGGTGCACCAGCTCGGCCGCGGGCAGCGCGCCGCTTTCAAAGTACTTGGCGTCGGGCCAGGCGCGCACGGCGGTGCCCTGTTTGCGCTCGCCGGGCTCCAGCGGGCGCAGCGTCAGGGGCTCGACCACGTCGCCGCCGGCAAACACGATGCGGGCGCACTGGCCTTCGCGGTGGCTGGTCACTTCAAGCCGGCGCGACAGCGCGTTGGTGACGCTCACGCCGACGCCGTGCAGACCGCCCGAGAAGCTGTAGGCCCCGCCCTGCCCCTTGTCGAACTTGCCGCCGGCGTGCAGGCGGGTGAACACCAGCTCGACCACCGGGGCCTTTTCTTCGGGGTGCAGGCCGTAGGGGATGCCGCGGCCGTCGTCCTCGACGCTGACCGAGCCGTCGGCGTGCAGGGTGACGCGAATCTTCTTGCCGAAGCCGGCCAGCGCCTCGTCGGCGGCGTTGTCGATGACTTCCTGGATGACGTGCAGCGGGTTATCGGTGCGGGTGTACATGCCCGGGCGCTGCTTGACCGGCTCCAGGCCCTTGAGGACCTTGATCGAGCCTTCGGAGTAGCCGCTGGATGGCGAGGGGGACGAACTGGACATAGGCGGGCAGTTTAACCGGCCGTCGTCAATTTCACTGTACGTAAATACAGAACAATTCTGACGAAGCGGCACATGGGCAGCAAAATACCAAGCATCAGATCGGCCTTCAGCGCCCTGCTGATCTGCGCAAGCAGCTATGATTAATATAGTCTTTCACCAGCTGCCCCTGTCATGCCCGACCCGTCTGTCCGCACCGCCGCGCCGCCCCCGTCGCCCTGGGTCTGCCGCTGGACGCCGTTGCTGCCCGCCGGTGCGCCGGTGCTGGACGTGGCCTGCGGGTCGGGGCGCCACATGCGCTGGTTTGCCGGGCAAGGCTTTTCGGTGACCGGCATCGACCGCGACCCGGCCGCGCTGGCGGCGGCGCAGGCCTGGGGCCAGGTGATCGAGGCCGACATCGAAGGCGGTCCCTGGCCGCTGACGGGCCAGCGCTTTGGCGCGGTGGTCGTCACCCACTACCTGTGGCGCCCGCTGCTGCCGGCCATCCTGGACGCGGTGGCACCCGGCGGCGTGCTGATCTATGAAACCTTTGCCGCCGGCAACGAGAGCGTGGGCAAGCCCTCGCGCCCGGACTTCCTGCTGCGGCCGGGCGAGCTGCTGGCGCTGTGCGCCGGCCCCGACTGGCGCGTCATCGCCTACGAAGACGGCTTCGAGCCCGCGCCCGAGCGTTTCGTGCAGCGCATTGCCGCGGTGCGCGACAACGGCTGGCGCGCCCCGGCCGAGCCGCCACGGCGCTATCCCTTGCGCTGATGCCGTTGCCCGCGCGGCCGGCCCGCGCCGCACTAAAATGCCCTTTTCCCTGCCCAGAGAAACCGGACCTCATGAGACCCATCATCGGCAGCACCGTCGCCCTCGTCACCCCCATGCTGGAAGACGGCAGCGTCGACTACCCTGCCCTGCGCAAGCTGATCGACTGGCACATCGCCGAGGGCACCGACTGCATCGGCGTGGTCGGCACCACGGGCGAGTCACCCACCGTGGACGTCGAGGAGCACCAGGAAATCATCCGCGTCTCGGTCGAGCAGGCCGGCGGCCGCGTGCCCATCATGGCCGGCTGCGGCGCCAACTCGACCACCGAGGCGATCGAGCTGGCCCGCTACGCCAAAAAGGTCGGCGCCGACTGCCAGCTGCAGGTCGTGCCCTACTACAACAAACCCACGCAGGAAGGCCAATACCAGCACTTCAAGGCCATCGCCGAGGCGGTGGGCGATCTGCCGATGGTCCTGTACAACGTGCCCGGGCGCAGCGTGGCCGATATGCAGCACGACACCGTGCTGCGCCTGGCGCAGGTGCCGGGCATCGTCGGCATCAAGGAGGCCACGGGCAACATCGAGCGCGCGCAGTGGCTGATCCGCGACGTGCCCCAGGGCTTTGCCGTCTATTCGGGCGACGACGCCACGGCCGTCGCCCTGATGCTGTGCGGCGGCCAGGGCAACATCAGCGTCACCGCCAACATCGCCCCGCGCCTGATGCACGAGCTGTGCGTGGCCGCCATCGCCGGCGACCGCGCCAAGGCGATGCAGATCCAGTTCCAGCTGATGCCGCTGCACAAGCAGCTGTTCATCGAAGCCAACCCGATCCCCATCAAGTGGGCCATGGCGCGCCTGGGCCTGTGCGGTGGCACGCTGCGCCTGCCGATGACGCCACTGTCCAAGGCCCAGGAGCCCGTGGTCGAGCAGGCCATGCGCGACAGCGGCCTGCTTTGATCGCTTCAATTTCGATAGCTGCTTGCGCTCGACTGGCGCGCAAATCACCGATTTCATTCATAGGAACGCCGACCGTGACGTCTGTCCACCGCTTCTGCCTGCCCCTGCTGGGCGCCGCCATGCTCGCCGCCGGCGGCTGCTCCGTGCTGGAGCCTGACCGGATCGACTACAAGAGCGCCGGCCGCGGCGTGGCGCTGGAGGTGCCGCCCGACCTGTCGCAGCTGCCCGGCCAGTCGCGCTACGTGGTCACCGGTGGCAGCGTCAGCGCCAGCGCCTACCAGGCCGGACAGGCCGCCACCGTGGCGGCCGGCACGCCCGCGGCGTCCAACACCATCGCCGACGTGCAGTACATGCGTCAGGACGGCGAGCGCTGGCTGCGCGTGGCCCGGCCGGCCGACAAGCTGTGGGGCGAGGTGCGCGACTTCTGGCTCGAAAGCGGTTTTTTGCTGGCCGTCGATCAGGCCAGCATGGGCCTGATGGAAACCGACTGGGCCGAAAACCGCGCCAAGATCCCACAGGACATCATCCGCCAGACCATCGGCAAGGTCTTCGATTCACTGTATTCGACCGGCGAGCGCGACAAGTTCCGCATCCGCCTGGAGCGCAACGACAGCGGCGGCACCGACATCTTCGTCACCCACCGCGGCATGGAAGAGGTGTATTCGTCGGCCCGCAAGGACAGCACCGTCTGGCAGCCGCGCGCACGCGACCCCGAGCTGGAAGCCGAGTTCCTGCGCCGCCTGATGGTGCGCCTGGGGGTTTCGCAAGAGCAGTCCAAGGCCGCGCTGGCGGCGGCCGCGTCGGCGCCGGCCACCGCGCCGCAGGCGCGCGTGGTGGCGGCCGCCAACGGCGCGCCGCAGGTGCAGCTGAGCGAAGACTTCGACCGCGCCTGGCGCCGCGTCGGCCTGGCGCTGGACCGCACCGGCTTCACCGTCGAGGACCGCGACCGCAGCAAGGGCATCTACTTCGTGCGCTACGTCGACCCGTCGGTGGAAAAGCAGGAGCCGGGCTTCTTCGGCAAGCTGTTCGGCCGCGGCAGCGCGCCGCTGCCCACGCAGCAGTTCCAGGTCGTGGTGCGCACCGAAGGCCAGAGCAGCCAGGTCAGCGTGCTCGACCGCACGGGCGCCGCCGCCCCCGCAGCCGACGCCCAGCGCATCGTCAAGGTGCTGGCCGACGAGCTGAAATAAGCACTGCGGCAGGCACAGCCCGATGCTGCGCTTTCGCAGCCTGGCCAGCGGCAGCTCGGGCAACGCCACCCTGCTCGAAGCCAGTGACGGCCTGCGTCGCACCCACGTGCTGATCGACTGCGGGCTGGGCCTGCGACAATTGACGGCGCGCCTGGCTGCCGACGGCCTGACGCTGGCCGACCTGGACGGCGTCTTCATCACCCACGAACACGGCGACCACCTGGGCTGCGCGCGCAACCTGATGCGGCGCCACGGCGTCCCGGTGTGGACCAGCGCCGGCACTGCCCAGTCGCTGACCGCGCCCGGCGCCGAGGCCGCCGACGCGCCACAGCCCCGGCTGGTGCGCGACGGCCAGGTCTTCAGCATCGGCGGTATCGAATTCCACCCCTTCGCCGTGCCGCACGATGCGCGCGAGCCCCTGCAACTGCGTTGCACCGACGGCGCCCGCTCGCTGGGCTTGCTCACCGATCTCGGCCATGTCACGGCACACGCCCTCGCCGCCCTGGCCGGCGTGCATGCGCTGCTGCTGGAAAGCAACCACGACAGCGAACTGCTGGCACGCGGGGGCTACCCGGATTTCCTCAAGCGCCGGGTGGGCGGTTCGCACGGCCACCTCAGCAACGCGCAGTCGGCGGCCGCGCTGGCAACGCTGTACCACGATCGCCTGTCGACCGTGATGGCGGCGCACCTGAGCGAGCGCAACAACCGGCCCGAACTGGTGCGCCAGCAGTTTGCCGCCGTGCTCGGCTGCCAGGCGGCCGACGTGCTGCTGGCCGAGCGGCACGGTGCTTGCTGGCTCGGCGTATAGCGACTGGCGCCCGGCACCCAAACAAAAAAGCCACCCGAGGGTGGCTTTCTTGTTGTGGCGTGGTGCGCCTGTCGCCGCCGATCAGGCCGGCCGCACAGACACACCGGATCCGCTCAGGATCACTTGGCGGCGCTGGCCGCGGCGTCCTTGGCAGCGGTGGCGGCAGCGGCAGCGGCGTCGGCCGCAGCGGTGGCGGCGGTCGAGGCGGCTGCGCCAGCGGCGGCGGCGGCCGTCGATGCAGCGTCGGTGGTGGCGGCGGCGGCTTGGCTGGCGGCGCCCTGGACCGCGCTGGCGGCGGCGTCAACGGCCGAAGCAGCGGCGGTAGCGGCCGCGGCGGCGGGGGCTTCAGCCGCCGGTGCCGGTGCCGGAGCAGGTGCCGGCTCTTCCTTCTTGCCGCAGGCGGCGAGCGAAGCGGCGGCGATCAGGGCGGCCAACAGGAGCGATTTGTTCATGTCAAGGTTCCTTGTTCAAAAAACGGGAAATTGCCGGAAAGCGCCAAGGCACCGGCTTGCACCCCGATGCCTTGCACCGCGAGAAAAGCGCAGACGCTGTTTCCGCTCAGCCATTGATTATAAACAGCAGACTAATCAATTGCGGCAAACCCTGACGCAACCACGCCACGCTTGTGACCATTGCTCACAATCCCAGCGTATAGGCGGGAAATCCCGGCGTGCCACGCGCCAGCCAGCCGTCGATCTGTTCGCGCAGCAGCAGGCGCCGCGCCGGGTCGTCGCCGCACAGGCCGTTGCTGTGCAGCAAATCCAGACGCTGCAAGACCCAGCCCGGCGACCACAGGGCGCTGGGCAACGCCGTCGCATCGGCCTCGCGGCAGACACGGCAATCGATTTTGTGCGACCACAGCCGGCGCCATTCGACGAAGCGCGGGTGCAGACGCGGCACCTCGTCGTAGGTGCGGGCCAGCATGGTGAAGCGCTGGGCACCGCGCACCCACCGGGTCAGCGCCTCGACGACTTCGCGCTCGCCCAGGGGCCAGTGGCGAAAATCGGCGTCCGACAGCAGCAACGTCGGCCAGCCCTGCTCTGCCGCCGCGCGCAACCCCGCGCGGACGTGGACGCGAAAGCTTTCGTGGCCGCTGAAACTGCCCGACGGCAGCTCCCCCGCCGAGGTGTCAGCGTCCATGCAGCCACCCGGCCTGGCGCCACTGTTCGAGCAGTTCGCGTGCCCCGTTGCTCAGGCGCTGCACCTGGGCCGCGCCCAGCTGGCGCGCGTCGGCCAGCGCGCGCATCAGGCGCGCGTCGGCGCCGGTGGCGCGAAAGCCTTCGCCATTGATGAACACATGTCGGCTGTCGTAGAGCATGCGCGTGCGGCGATCGAGCTGCACGCCCCCGTCCACCCGCCCGGCGCCATCGCCGTCGCCGAACCACACGTTCGGCTTGGGTTCGGTCATCAGCTCGCCCAGCAGCAGCGCCAGGTGATCGGGCTGGTTCAGTGCCCGCTCGACCGCGTCACGGGCAAATTCCAGCATGGCCTGGGGCACGAGGGCGGGCTGGGCCGTGGCCGGCTGCGCCGGGTCGCGATAGGCCGCGTCGCCCACCAGGTCGGTGGCGTCGTCGGCCACGCGCTGCAGCAGCTCGCGCACCATCTCGTCGCGCGCGGGCTGGCGAAAGCCGATCGAGTAGGTCATGCACTCCCCGACCGCCACCCCGTCGTGCGCCCAACCGGGTGGCAGGTAGAGCATGTCGCCTGGATCGAGCACGTATTCCTGCTCCGGCTGGAAGTCGGCCAGGATCTTGACGGGCAAGCCCTTGACGAGCGTCAGGTCCTTCTGCCGCCCGATGCGCCAGCGGCGCTGGCCATGGGCCTGCAGCAGGAACACGTCATAACTGTCGAAATGCGGGCCGACGCCACCGCCGTCGCTGGCGTAGCTGATCATCAGATCGTCCAGCCGCGCATCGGGCACGAAACGGAACGCCTGCAGCAGCGCGTGCGCCGGCGCATGGTGCAGGTCCACGCCCTGCACCAGCAGCGTCCAGTCGGGACGGTGGATGGGTGGCAGGGCGCGGCGCGCAAACGGGCCACGCCGCAGCTGCCACCCGGTGGGGCCCCGGCTGACCAGGCGCGACTCCACCGCCTCGTCGCCCGCCAGGGCAAACAGTTCGGCACGGGACAGCAGCGGCTTGAAACCCGGCATCGCCTGGCGCACCAGCAGAGGCTTTTTCTGCCAGTGTTTCTTCATGAATTGGGCTGGCGACAGCCCGCCCAGCAGCGTTGAGGGTTGTTCAATCTCCATGGCGCGAGCATACGCAAGGATCAGGGCAGCCGGTTTGCGGTGCGACAATCGGCCCATGGAAATCACCCCTCAATGCGTCGTGGCCCTCACCTGGGTTCTGAAGGACAGCCTCGGCGACACGCTGGACGAACTGCACGAGCCGGTCGAGTTCCTGGTCGGCAGTGACGACCTGCTGCCGGCCATCGGCGGCGCGCTGCAGGGCCATGAAGCGGGCGCGACGCTGGATTTGAACCTGGAGCCCGAAGACGCCTTTGGCGACTTCGATGAACAACTGGTGTTCCTGGCCCGGCGCGAGCAGTTGCCGCCCGGCATCGAGGAAGGCATGTTGCTGGAGGGCGCCTCGCTGCCACCCGGCACCGTGTCCGGCGCGCCCGCCGACGCGCTGCTGACCATCTCCGAGATCTACCCCGAGCACGTGGTGCTGGACGCCAATCACCCGCTGGCCGGCATTGCGCTGCGGCTGCACCTGAAGGTGGTGGCGGTGCGAGAAGCGTCCGACGAGGAGCTGGAACGCGGCAGCGCGGGGGCCGGGTTCTTTCGCTTGCAGCCGATGGCGCCGGGCAGCCCGCACCTTCACTGAGCTCGCGCGCGACAAAAAAACGGCACCCCAGAGGTGCCGTTTTTCTTGTGCCGTCGTGGCCCTGTCAGCGATACAGCTGATCGCCATCGGCCCGCACGCGGTCACCGATCTGCACGTTGGGCGGCTGGGCGTATTCGAACTGGCGCATGCCGCCGTTGTCGAACTGCACGGTGACGCGATAGTGCTCTACCCGGCTGCGGTCCATGTTGCGCTCCAGCATGTTGCCGATCAGGGCGCCGCCGATCACGCCGGCCACGGTGGCCGCCGTGCGGCCGCTGCCGCCGCCGACCTGGCTGCCCGCCAGACCACCGACAGCCCCGCCAATCACCGCGCCGGCCACGCCCTGGGACTGGCCGCCGCGCACGTACTCGACGTTGGTCACGCGCCCGTACTGCGAATAAGCCTGGCCACCGGGATAGCTGCCCGGGTAGTTGCTGGCCGGATAGCCGCCCGGCTGGGCGCAGGCCGCCAGCGTCAACGCGGCGCCGATGGCCGCCAGCGAGGTCATGAGTCGATGAGAAAAGTGCATGGTCATACTCCTGTTGCGTGATGCCCGGTGCGCGGTGCGCCGCCGCCGCTGCACGTGCAGCCGCCCATTCTGGCAGACCGGCACCCGTGCGCCGACCGACCCCGCGCTCAGGCGCGTCCGGTGGAGCCGTAGCCGCTCGCCCCGCGTTCAGACGCGGAAAAGCCGTCAACCAGTCGAAAGCTGGCCTGCACCACCGGCACGATGACCAGCTGGGCGATGCGCTCCATGGGCTCGATGGTGAACGCGGTCGGGCTGCGGTTCCAGGCGCTCACCATCAGTTCGCCCTGGTAGTCGCTGTCGATCAGGCCCACCAGGTTGCCCAGCACGATGCCGTGCTTGTGACCCAGTCCGGAGCGCGGCAGGATCAGCGCCGCATAGCCCGGGTCGGCCAGATGGATGGCCATGCCGGTGGGCACGAGGTGCCAGGCGCCGGCGGCCAGGGTCAGCGGCGCGTCCAGGCAGGCGCGCAGGTCCAGCCCGGCGCTGCCCGGCGTGGCATAGGCCGGCAGCTGGGCGCGCAGGCGCTCATCGAGAATGCGGACGTCCAGCCTCATGCGTCCAGCCCCGAGACGCGGCGGGCGATTTCGTGGATCAGCTGCCGCGCCAGATGACGCTTGGAGGCGCGCGGCAATTCCGTCACACCTTCGTCGTCCACCAGCAACAGTGCGTTGTCGTCCTTGCCGAAGGTGGCCGGGCCGATGTTGGCCACCAGCAGCGGCACGCCCTTGCGCACGCGCTTGGCCTGGGCGTTGGCCTGCAGATCCTCGCTTTCGGCGGCAAAGCCGACGCAGTACAGCTCGCCGGCCTGCGCGCGGGCCGAATGGGCGATCTCGGCCAGGATGTCGGGGTTCTCGACGAAGCCCAGTTGCGGCACCTGGCCGGAGCCGTCCTTCTTGATTTTCTGCTCGGCCTGGCTGGCCGGCCGCCAGTCGGCCACCGCCGCGGTCGCTATGAATATATGAGCGTGTTGCGCTTGTCCGGTGGCCGCTGCATGCATCTGGCGCGCAGAACTGACGTCAATGCGGTGCACGCCGCGCGGGGTCGGCAGATGCACCGGCCCGGCCACCAGCGTGACCTCGGCGCCGGCTTCGCGCGCGGCGCGGGCAATGGCAAAGCCCATCTTGCCGCTGGACAGGTTGGTGATGCCGCGCACCGGGTCGATGGCCTCGAAGGTCGGGCCGGCCGTCAGCAGCACGCGCTGGCCCAGCAGGGGTTTGGGCGCCAGAAAGGCGATCAGCTCTTCCAGCAGCTCGCTCGCCTCCAGCATGCGGCCGTCGCCGAACTCGCCGCAGGCCTGCTCGCCATGCGCCACGCCCAGCACGTGGGCGCCGTCCTGGGCGATCTGCCGCAGGTTGCGCTGGGTGGCCGGGTGCGCCCACATCTCGCGGTTCATGGCCGGCGCGATCAGCAGCGGCACCCGCTCGATCGGTCGCGCCAGGCACAGCAGCGCCAGCAGTTCGCCCGCCCGGCCCTGCGCCAGCTGGGCGATGAAGTCGGCGCTGGTCGGTGCCACCACGACGGCGTCGGCTTCGCGGCTCAGGTTGATGTGGGCCATGTGGTTGTCGGGTCGCGCGTCCCATTGCGACACGTACACCGGCCGGCCCGACAGCGCCTGCATGGCCACCGGGGTGATGAACTGGCAGGCCGCCTCGGTCATCACCACCTGCACCGTGGCGCCGGCCTTGACCAGCAGACGGCAGAACTCGGCCGCCTTGAAGCAGGCCGCGCCGCCCGACAGGCCCAGCACGATGTGGCGACCCTGCAATTCACCCGCGATCTCGTTGGCTTTCATGGCGCGCAATGTAGCAGAGGGGGCGGCTCCTATAATTGCAATTTCCCACCCAGCGAAGGCCCCGGCCTTTGCCCCTGACATGACCAAATTCGTCTTCGTCACCGGCGGTGTGGTGTCTTCCCTGGGCAAGGGAATCGCCTCGGCCTCCCTGGCCGCGATCCTCGAATCGCGCGGCCTCAAAGTCACCCTCATCAAGCTCGATCCGTACATCAACGTCGATCCGGGCACCATGAGCCCGATCCAGCACGGCGAAGTCTTCGTCACCGACGATGGTGCCGAAACCGACCTGGATCTGGGCCACTACGAGCGCTTCATCACCACCCGGATGAAGAAGGCCAACAACTTCACCACCGGCCAGATCTACCAGAGCGTGCTCGAAAAGGAGCGCCGCGGCGATTACCTGGGCAAGACGGTGCAGGTGATCCCGCACATCACGGGCGAGATCCAGGACTTCATCCGGCGCGGCGCCGGCGTCGGCACGCGCGACGGGGTGGACGTGGCCATCGTCGAGATCGGCGGCACCGTGGGCGACATCGAGTCGCTGCCCTTCCTGGAGGCGGTGCGCCAGCTCAGCCTGAAGATGGGGCCCAACCACAGCGCCTTCGTGCACCTGACCTACCTGCCCTGGATCGCCGCCGCCGGCGAGCTGAAAACCAAGCCGACGCAGCACACGGTGCAGAAGCTGCGCGAGATCGGCATCCAGCCCGACGCCCTGCTGTGCCGTGCCGACCGCAGCATCCCGCAGGACGAGCGCGAGAAGATCAGCCTGTTCACCAACGTGCCGGCCTGGGGCGTGATCAGCATGCCCGACGTCGACACCATCTACAAGGTGCCGCGCCTGCTGCACCAGCAGGGCCTGGACGGCCTGATCTGCGACAAGCTGCGCCTGAACACGCCACCGGCCAACCTCAAGCGCTGGGACGCGCTGGTGCACGAGGTGACCAACCCCCGACATGAGCTGTCCATCGCCATGGTCGGCAAGTACGTCGACCTGTCGGACAGCTACAAGTCGGTCAACGAGGCACTTCGCCACGCCGGCATGCACAACCACGCCCGCGTGCACATCGAGCACATCGACTCCGAGACCATCACGCCCGCCACCGCGGCGCAGCTGGCGCGCTTCGACGCCATCCTGGTGCCCGGCGGCTTTGGCGAGCGCGGCGTGGAAGGCAAGATCGCCACCGTGCAGTACGCCCGCGAGCACCGGCTGCCCTACCTGGGCATCTGCCTGGGCATGCAGGTGGCCACCATCGAATACGCGCGCCACGTGGCCGGCCTCGCGGGCGCCAACAGCACCGAATTCGACCCGGCCACCGCGCATCCCGTCATCGCCCTGGTCACCGAATGGAAGGACAAGGACGGCCGTATCCAGAAGCGCGACGCCGGCTCCGACCTCGGCGGCACCATGCGCCTGGGCGCGCAAAGCGCCGACGTGGTGCCCGGCACGCTGGCGCACCGCATCTACGGCGACGTGGTGACCGAGCGCCATCGCCACCGCTACGAGGCCAACGTCGATTACCTGGAGCGCCTGCGCGCCGCCGGCCTGGTGATTTCGGCGCTGACGCAGCGCGAGCAGCTGACCGAAATCGTCGAGCTGCCGCAAAGCGTGCACCCCTGGTTCGTCGGCGTGCAGTTCCACCCCGAGTTCAAGAGCACGCCGTGGGACGGTCACCCGCTGTTCAACGCCTTCATCGAGGCGGCACTGAAGCACCAGGCCAGCCGTCGCGCCAGCCCGAGCAAGGAGACCGCATGAAGCTCTGCGGCTTTGACGTCGGCCCGCGGCGGCCGTTCTTCCTGATCGCCGGCCCCTGCGTGGTCGAGTCCGAGCAGCTGCAGCTGGACGTGGCCGGCCAGTTGAAGGAGATCACCGCCAGCCTGGGCATCCCCTTCATCTTCAAGAGCAGCTACGACAAGGCCAACCGTTCCAGCGGCGCCAGTTTTCGCGGCCCCGGCATGCAACAGGGCCTGGACATCCTGGCCAAGGTGCGGCGCGAAATCGGCGTGCCGGTGCTCACCGACGTGCACGCCGAGGCCGAGGTGCCCGCCGCGGCCGCCGTGGTCGACGTGCTGCAGACCCCGGCCTTTTTGTGCCGCCAGACCGACTTCATCCGCGCCGTGGCGCAGTCGGGCAAGCCGGTGAACATCAAGAAGGGGCAGTTCCTGGCGCCGCACGACATGCTGAACGTGATCGACAAGGCACGTGCCGCGGCCGCTGAGAAAGGCCTGGACACCGACCGCTTCATGGCCTGCGAGCGCGGCGTGAGCTTTGGCTACAACAACCTGGTGTCCGACATGCGCAGCCTGGCCATCATGCGCGAGACCGGGGCGCCGGTGGTGTTCGACGCCACGCATTCGGTGCAGCTGCCCGGTGGCTTGGGTCAGGCCAGCGGCGGCCAGCGCGAAATGGTGCCGGTGCTGGCACGCGCGGCAGTGGCCGTCGGGGTGGCGGGGCTGTTCATGGAAACCCACCCCGACCCGACGCATGCCCTGTCCGACGGCCCCAACGCCGTGCCGCTCAGGCACATGAAGGCGCTGCTGGAGACGCTGGTGGCGCTCGACGAGGTCACCAAGCGCCAGGCTTATCTGGAAAACGACTTCGGAGCCTGAGCCATGCCCTGCGGCTACATCATCGCCTTGGTCACCATCACCAACCCCACGCAGTACGAGGAGTACAAGCGCTGGAGCTCCGAGGCCATGCGCGCGCATGGGGCGGAAATCTGCGTGCGCGGCGACCGGGTGGAGGTGCTGGAGGGCGACTGGCACCCGGGCCGCACCGTGATCCTGAAGTTTCCCAGCTTCGAGGCCGCCAAGGCCTTCCACGACTCGCCCGAATACAGCCGGGCCCGCGCCGCCCGCCAGGGCGCGGCCGTCATGCGCCTGCTCTGTGTCGAGGGCGTCTGATACTACTGAATTGATAGCTGCTGGCGCACGCTGATATTGCGCTGGATCGGTATATTGTTTCTAACTTTCGTATAAAGGAAGACCATGAGTGCCATCGTTGACATCGTCGGCCGCGAAGTGCTGGACAGCCGCGGCAACCCCACCGTCGAGTGCGACGTGCTGCTCGAATCGGGCGTGATGGGCCGCGCCGCCGTGCCCAGCGGCGCCTCCACCGGCTCGCGCGAGGCGATCGAGCTGCGCGACGGCGACAAGAAGCGCTACGGCGGCAAGGGCGTGCTCAAGGCCGTCGAACACATCAACACCGAGATCAGCGAGGCCGTGCTGGGCCTGGACGCGGCCGAGCAGGCCTTCCTGGACAAGACCCTGATCGACCTGGACGGCACCGACAACAAAAGCCGCCTGGGCGCCAACGCCATGCTGGCGGTGTCGATGGCCGTGGCCCGCGCGGCGGCCGAGGAATCCGGCCTGCCGCTGTACCGCTACTTCGGCGGCATGAACGGCTGCCAGCTGCCGGTGCCGATGATGAACGTCATCAACGGCGGCGCGCACGCCAACAACAACCTGGACCTGCAGGAGTTCATGATCATCCCGGTGGGCGCGCCCTCGTTTCGCGAAGCCCTGCGCTGGGGTGCCGAGGTGTTCCACGCGCTCAAGAAGATCATCCACGACAAGGGCATGAGCGTGGCGGTGGGCGACGAAGGCGGCTTTGCCCCCAACGTCGAGAACCACGAGGCGGCCATCCAGCTCATCCTCCAGGCCATCCAGGACGCCGGCTACACCGCCGGCCAGGACATCGTGCTGGGCCTGGACTGCGCCAGCAGCGAGTTCTTCAAGGACGGCCAGTACGTGCTCGACGGCGAAGGCGGCCTGAAGTTGAGCGCCGCGCAGTGGACCGACATGCTGGCCACCTGGGTCGACAAGTACCCCATCATCAGCATCGAGGACGGCATGGCCGAGGGCGACTGGGACGGCTGGAAGCTGCTCACCCAGCGCCTGGGCGACAAGGTGCAGTTGGTGGGCGACGACCTGTTCGTCACCAACACCAGGATCCTGAAGGAAGGCATCGACAAGGACATCGCCAACTCGATCCTCATCAAGATCAACCAGATCGGCACCCTGACCGAGACCTTCGCCGCCATCGAAATGGCCAAGCGCGCCGGCTACACCGCCGTCATCAGCCACCGCTCGGGCGAGACCGAGGACTCAACCATCGCCGACATCGCCGTCGGCCTGAACGCCGGCCAGATCAAGACCGGCTCGCTGTCGCGCTCGGACCGCATGGCCAAGTACAACCAACTGCTGCGCATCGAGGAAGACCTGGGCGAGATGGCGCAGTACCCGGGCCGCGCGGCGTTCTACAACCTGAGGTGAGGCACCGGCACCGCGGCGCCCCGCCGCGGTGCCCGCCCGCCCCCAGGGCCCGAAGCGGCAGCCGGGCGCGGATCGGCGCTATACTAAAACGATAGCAACGAATCCGCGTTCGCTCTGCGCAAGCTGCCATGACTTCCCGCGTCGTCCCGGCCATCCTGCTCGTCCTGCTGGTCGTCATTCACGCCCAGCTGTGGGTCGGGCGCGGCAGCCTGCCCAACGTGTCGGCGCTGCAACGCAAGCTGGACCAGCAGCGCGCCGCCAATGCGCAGGCGCGGCTGGTCAACGAGCAACTGGCCTCCGAAGTGGACGATCTGCGCGCCGGGCTCGGCCTGGTTGAGGAGCGCGCCCGCATGGAGCTGGGCATGGTCAAGCCCAACGAAATCTTCGTCCAGGTGGCGCCGCGCTGACCGGCGCATCACGGGGACAACTCAGTAATCGGGCTGCCAGTCAACGGTGATCTGCCGGGCCGGCAGGTCGACCTCGTCCACGTAGGCGTCGACGAAGGGAATCAGGCGCTCGCACGGCTTGCCGGCGTCCTGGTAGCCGACCACCAGCACCTGCTGCGGGCCGGTGGCCAGCAGATCGCTCACCTGCCCCAGCACCACGCCCTCGCGGTTGACCACGGCCAGACCGATCAGGTCGACCCAGTAGTACTCGCCCTCGGCCGGTGCCGGAAACGCCGAGCGCGGAATGAAGATGCGCGCGCCCTTCAGCCCCAGGGCGGCGTCACGATCGGTGATGTCGGCGGCGCTGGCGACCAGCCCATCGGAGTGGGCGCGTGCCTGCCGGATGTTCAGCGCCACCGTGCCGGCAAACGCGGCCTTGGCACCACGCTCGGGCGATTGCAGCCACCAGCGCCTGCAAGAAAAAAGCGCCTCGGGCGAGGCGCTGTAGGGCTGGACCTTGAACCAGCCCTGGATGCCCCAGGCGTCCAGGATGCGGCCGACTTCGACCGCATCGTCCGGCAGCGCGGCCGGCTCCAGCTGCGGGGCCATGGGCGCGGCCCGATCAGGCGGCGGCGGGCGCGGCCTTGGCGGCCTGCTTGACCAGGCGCAGCACCGTGGGCGACGCCTGGGCGCCGACGCCGAGCCAGTGGGTCAGGCGGTCCTGGGCGATGCGCAGGCCTTCCTCGCCCTGGGCGGCGCCGGGGTTGTAGAAGCCGATGCGCTCGATGAAGTTGCCGTCGCGACGCGCGCGCTTGTCGGCAACGACGATGCTGTAGAAGGGGCGGGCCTTGGCGCCGCCGCGCGAGAGACGAATAACGACCATGATGTATTGAAATCCTGTGGGTGGTGGCTCGGACGTCGGCGCTTCCGGTTGGGGCAAAAGCGCGTGACACCCTGATTCTTCCGGTGCAGAGACACGCGACATGGCCACCCGGCCAGCGACACACCGAAAAGCCTATGATTATAGCGGGCGCAGCCCTTCCTGCCTGGCCGTGCGCGGACTGGCAGGCGGCGGTCGTTGCTTTTCGACCCACCACCACCCACGGGCACATGCCCGGTCGCACCGTTTGCCTCACCCCGAACCGCATGAAAAACAAGACCCTGGCCACCTGGCTGGCCTTTCTCGGTGGCCCGCTCGGCCTGCACCGCTTCTATCTGAAGGGCTTTGGCGACCTGCTGGGCTGGCTGCTGCCGATCCCCACCGCGCTGGGCCTGTACGGCATCGAGCGCGTGCAGCAGTTCGGCCAGGACGACGCGTGGAGCTGGCTGCTCATTCCGCTGCTGGGCTTCACCATCTCGGCCTGCGCGCTCACCGCCATCGTCTACGGCCTGATGAGCCCGGAGAAGTGGAACGCCCGCTACAACCCCCAGGCCGACCCGCAGGCCGCGCCCGGTCAGACCCACTGGGGCACGGTGTTCGGCATCTCGGTGGCCCTGCTGATCGGCGCCGGGGTGCTGGTGGCCTCGCTGGCGTTCAGCTTTCAGCGCTACTTCGAGTACCAGGTCGAAGAAGCACGCAAGATCTCGCAGTGATCGGGGTTCATGGCCGTTTCAGGCCCCAGCGGCCGCCCAGACTTCGCGAGCAGCTATCGATAGCGTAGCGGTTTCAGAACAGCAGCAGACTCAGCCAGTACGCCAGCGCCGCCACCAGCGCGCTAGCCGGAATGGTCAGCACCCAGGCCCAGACGATGTTGCCGGCCACGCCCCAGCGCACGGCACTGGCACGCTGGGTGGAGCCGACGCCGACGATGGCGCCGGTGATGGTGTGCGTGGTCGACACCGGAATGCCCAGCCCGGTGGCGATGAACAGCGTCAGCGCACCACCCGATTCGGCGCAGAAGCCCCCCACCGGCTTGAGCTTGGTGATCTTCTGCCCCATGGTCTTGACGATGCGCCAGCCGCCAAACATGGTGCCGGCGGCGATCGCCGCGTAGCAGCTGATGATGGTCCACAGCGGCGGGCTGGATTCGCCGGCCCCGGCATAGCCGGTGGCGATCAGCAGCATCCAGATGATGCCGATGGTCTTTTGCGCGTCGTTGCCGCCATGGCCCAGGCTGTAGGCGCCGGCGCTCAGCAGCTGCAGGCGGCGAAACCACTTGTCCACCCGCCCGGGCCGCGCGCGCCGGAAAATCCACGCCACCGCCACCATCATGGCGGAGCCCAGCAAGTAACCCAGCAGCGGCGACACGAAGATGAAGGCCACGGTTTTCAGCACGCCGGCCATCACCAGCGGCCCGGTGCCGGCCTTGGCCACCGCCGCCCCGACGATGCCGCCGATCAGCGCGTGCGAGGAACTGCTGGGGATGCCGTAGTACCAGGTCAGCACGTTCCAGCTGATGGCCCCCACCAGGGCGCCGAACACCACGTGGGTGTCCACCACGCCCGGGTGGACGATGCCCTTGCCCACCGTGGCCGCCACGCTGAGGTGGAAGATGAAGATGGCGATGAAGTTGAAGAAGGCGGCGAACACCACCGCCTGCGTGGGCTTGAGCACCCCCGTCGAGACCACCGTGGCGATCGAGTTGGCGGCGTCGTGAAAGCCGTTCATGAAGTCGAACACGATCGCCAGGGCGACCAGCAGCACGACGACCCAGAGCGCGGCCTGCACCGTTTCCATGGCAGCTTCCGCCGGGCTCAGGAGTTCTCGAGGACGATGCCCTCGATCTGGTTGGCCACGTCCTCGCACTTGTCGGTGATGGTTTCCAGCAGCTCGTAGATGGCCTTGAGCTTGATGACCTCGCGCACGTCCGGCTCTTCGCGAAACAGCTTGCTCATGGCGCTGCGCATGACGCGGTCGGCATCGGACTCGAGCCGGTCGATCTCCTCGCAGGTCTTGAGCGTGGCCTCGGCCGTGGTCGGTTCGGCGATCTTGCCCAGCAGGCGCACGGCGGCCTGCACGCGCTGGCAGCACTTCACCGACAGATCGGTCAGGCGCACGATCTCCTCGGTCATGTGGTGGATGTCGTACAGCGACATGGTCTCGGCCGAGTCCTGCAGCAGATCGGCCACGTCGTCCATCACGTTGATCAGGCCGTGAATCTGCTCGCGGTCGATCGGGGTGATGAAGGTGGTGTGGATGAGGCGGTTGACCTCCTCGGTCACGCGGTCGGCCGCGCGCTCGGCGTTGTCCACGTCCTTGGCGTACTTTTCGCGCAGGGGCAGATCGCCGTAGTGCGCCACCAGCAGGGAAAAGGCGCTGGCCGCCTCCACGATGCGATCGGCGTGCTGGTTGAAGAGCTCAAAAAAATTGCCCTCCTTGGGCAACAACTTGCTGAGCAGCATGAGGGATAGCCTTGCTTCAGTAAATCGAAAGCATCACAAACGCCGGGTCGCGGCGCCCGTGACAATGCAGCGAGTTTAACCACCGCGACGCGGCCCCTTGCTGACACGCGTGGCAAATCAACCACTGCGAAACACGAAGTACACCGCGCCCACCATGCACAGCGACGCCCACAGGTAGTCGAGCTTGAGGGGCTCGCGCAGGTACAGCGCCGCGAACGGCACGAACACCAGCAGGGTGATCACCTCCTGCATGATCTTGAGCTGACCCACGTTCAGCGCCTGGTGCCCGATGCGGTTGGCCGGCACCTGCAGCAGGTATTCGAACAGCGCGATCCCCCAGCTCACCAGCGCCGCCACGTACCACGGCGCGCTCGCCAGGTTGCGCAGGTGGCCGTACCAGGCAAAGGTCATGAAGACGTTGCTGGCCACCAGCAGCAGCGCGGTCTGGGCGGGGATGGGCAGTGAGGCGAGGCTGGACATGGCGCGGTCGGATCAGGTGGGCGGGGCCGTCAGCGGGTGGACAGGCCGGCCAGGACACTATCGTTTCAGGAGCTGCTGGCGCAATCTGGACGGGCGCTGGCGGTGGATTTCAAGTTTTTTCTGTTTGCCGCGGCGTCACGGCAGTCGTTCGATGGCTTGCGCCGCCACCGCGGCCAGCGCCTCGGCCGTCACCAACCGCGGGGCAATTTCGGCCAGCGGGCGCAGCACGAAGGCGCGCTGCGCCATCCGCGGATGCGGCACCGTGAGCGTGGCGCTGTGGATCCGGCCCTCGCCGTAGCGCAGCAGGTCCAGATCGAGCGTGCGCGGCGCGTGGTGGAACGGCCGCTGGCGGCCGGCGGCCTGCTCCAGCGCGCGCAACTGGGCCAGCAACTCGGGCGCCGACAGCGCGGTCCACAGCGCCACCACGGCGTTGACGTAATCCGGCCCGTCGGCGTCCACCGGGGCGCTGCGGTACAGGCTGGAGCGCGCCAGCCCCCGCGTGCCCGGCAGTCGCTCCAGCGCGTCCATGGCGTCGCGCACGCTGCGCGCCGCGTCACCCAGGTTGGCGCCCAGCGCCACGTGGGCCAGCACCGGTTCGCGCAGGCTTGCCATCGGTGTCACGGTCAGTCGGCTGACGGCGGCTCCTGGGCCCCGCCACCACCGCCAGCGGGCTTGCGACGGCGCCGGCGGCGCTTCTTGGCGCTGCTGGCCGCATCGCCCGGGCCGGCAGCGCCCTCGCCTTCGACCGCGCCCGGCGCGGGCGCCGCCGTGCCCTCCACCGTGCCGCGAGACACGCGGTGCACGCGCGGCGCCTGGCGCTTGGCGCGCTGCTGCTCGGCGCGCAGCTCGTTGACCATGCTCTCGCGCTCGCCCTCGTCTGCCTGGCTGAACTGCTGCCACCAGTCGGCCAGCTCCTCGCTGACCTCGCCGACGTCGGCGCGCAGGCGCATGAAGTCGAACCCGGCGCGAAAGCGCGGCTGCTCGGCCAGGCTGAAGGGCGTGCTGCCGCCGCGCTTTTCAAAGCGTGGCTGCATCATCCAGATCTCGCGCATGTCGGCGCCCAGCTTGCCGCGGCCCGAGACGTCGCCCACGCGGGCGTCGAACACCTCGTCGATGGCACCCTGCAGCGCCGGGAACGGGTGTTCCTGGCGCGCCAGCCGCGCGTTCCAGCCCGCCAGAACGTCCTGCCACAGCACGCAGGCCAGCAGAAAGGACGGCGCCACCGGCTTGCCCTCGGCCACGCGGCGGTCGGTGTCCTGCAGCGCCGCCTTGACGAAGGGCTGCTCGGCGCGCTCGACCACCACGTCCAGCAGCGGATAGATGCCACGCGCCAGGCCCAGCTTCTTGAGCTGCTCGACGCTGGCCAGCGCGTGGCCGGTCTGTAGCAGCTTGAGCATCTCGTCGAACAGCCGGCTTTGCGGCACCTCGGCCAGCAGCGGCTTGACTTCGACCAGCGGCCGGGCGGTCTTGGGCTCCAGCCGGAAGCCCAGCGCCGACAGCTTGGCGCCGAAGCGCACCGCGCGGATGGCGCGCACCGGGTCTTCGCGGTAGCGCGTGGCCGGATCGCCGATCATGCGCAGCAGTTTCTTGTGCGCGTCGGCGATGCCGCCGTGGTAGTCCACCACCACGCGCGCCTGCGGGTCGTAGTACATGGCGTTGACGGTGAAGTCGCGCCGCGCGGCGTCCTCGTCCTGCGTGCCCCAGACGTTGTCGCGCAGCACCCGGCCGCTGGCGTCCACCGCGTGCTTCATGCCGGCCAGCTGGCCCTTGGCGGTACGCTCGTTGCCGCTGACGGCCTCGGCCGTGGCGTTGTCGACGTAGGCGCGGAAGGTGGACACCTCGATCACCTCATGCTCGCGCCCGCGCCCGAACACCACGTGCACGATGCGAAAGCGCCGCCCGATGATGAAGGCGCGCCGGAACAGCTGCTTGACCTGCTCCGGCGTGGCGTTGGTGGCGACGTCGAAGTCCTTGGGCTTGAGGCCCAGCAGCAGATCGCGCACCGCGCCGCCGACGATGTAGGCCTCGTGGCCGGCCTCCTTGAGCGTGCGCACCACGTTGGCGGCGCGCTCGTCCACCAGCGCCGGGTTGATGCCGTGGCCCTCGGGGCCGATCTCGACCCGCTTGCCCAGGCGCTTGCGCGCGTTGCCGCCCTTGGCGGTGTCGATCAGTTTGTTGATCAGTCGCTTGATCATGAGGCTTCCTTGAACAGATCCAGCACGCGCCAGCCGCGCTCGGTGGCGATGGCGCGCAGCGTGTCGTCGGGGTTGGTGGCCACCGGCTGGTGCGCCTTTTCCAGCAGCGGCAGGTCGTTGCGCGAGTCGGAATAGAAGGTGATGTGCACGTCGTCCCAGCCGTGGCCGCGCGCGCGCAGCCAGTCGGCCACGCGCGTAACCTTGCCCTCGCGAAACGACGGCGTGCCGGCGATCTCGCCAGTGATCCAGCCGCCGGGGCCGCGCGCCAGCTCGATGGCGATCAGCTCCCGCACCCCGAAGGCCTGGGCGATCGGGCGGGTGACGAACTCGTTGGTGGCGGTGACGATCAGCAACTCGTCGCCCGCCTGGCGGTGCGCCTTGATCAGCGCGCGCGCCTGGGGGCGCAGCGCGGGTGTGATCACCTCGTGCATGAAACGCGCCTGCGCCTGGGCCGCCGCGTCCGGCCCATGGCGGCGCACGGCGTCGGTGGCAAAGCGCACGTATTCCCGCACGTCCAGCGTGCCGGCCTGGTAGCGCGCGTAGAACTCGTCGTTGCGGCGGCTGAATTCGGCTGGGTCGGTCCAGCCGATGCGGGTGGTGAACTCGCCCCAGGCGTAGTCCGAATCGATCGGAATCAGCGTGTGGTCGAGGTCAAAAAGAGCCAGCTTGAGCATTGAATCCTTAGATAGCGCAGGCAGCAATTGCGCGGCCTGCTATTCATTTTCCAGCATCGCCCGCACCAGCGGGATGGTGATGGCGCGCTGGGTCTGCAGGGCGTAGCGGTCCAGGTGGTCCAGCAGCTGCATCAGGCTGCCCAGATCGCGCGAGAAGCGCCGCAGCACGAAGTCCATCACCTCGTCGGACAGGAAGACGCCGCGCGCGTCGGCCGCCTGGCGCAGCGCGGCGCGAAGCTCTGGCTCGGGCAGCGGGTGCAGCTCGAACACATGACCCCAGGCCAGCCGCGTGCGCAGGTCCTCGCGCAGCGGCAGATCGGCCGGCGGCAGGCTGCCCGCCGCCAGCACGGCACGCGGGCGCCCGCTAAGCGGCGTCACGGCGTTGACGAACCAGTTGAAGGCGGTGTGCTGCAGCTCGGCGCCGTACCGGTGCACGTCGTCCATCAGCACGGCGTCCCAGGCCTCCTCGAACGGCAGGCGGGGCGGACTGTCGGCGTCCAGCCAGCCGACCACCGCGCCCTGCCCGCCCAGCGCGTGCCGGGCGGCGCGCAGCAGGTGGCTCTTGCCGCTGCCGGGCGGCCCCCACAGGTAGGTGGGCACCGGCGAGCGCGTGCTGCCCCCCGCCCACAGCCGCAGGTGCTGCACGGCGGCGGCATTGGCGCCGGGCAGAAAGCCGCTCAGGGTCGGTTCGGGGGCGAGCCCGATGTCCAGGGCGATTTGCCTCATCGGGCGCCCGGCGCGAAAAACGGCGTGAAAAACGGATGCATGGGGCCGGAAGCAGGCGGGGCGCTTTGGGGGGCACGACAGTGCAGCGCCTAGAATCGAGCCTCGATTTTACGCAGCGGCTGTCCGGGGCGCCGGACGCCCGCGCTTTTTCAGCACCCTGCCTTCATGAGCCCCTCCTCCGCCCCCACCCCCCTCAGCTACAAGGACGCCGGTGTCGACATCGACGCCGGCGACGCGCTGGTCGAACGCATCAAGCCGCTGGCCAAGAAGACCCTGCGCGAAGGCGTGCTGTCGGGCCTGGGCGGCTTTGGCGCGCTGTTCGAGGTACCCAAGCGCTACCGCGAGCCGGTGCTGGTGTCTGGCACCGACGGTGTCGGCACCAAGCTGAAGCTGGCCTTCGAGTGGGCCATGCACGACACCGTGGGCATCGACCTGGTGGCCATGAGCGTCAACGACGTGCTGGTGCAGGGCGCCGAGCCGCTGTTCTTCCTCGACTACTTCGCCTGCGGCAAGCTCGACGTCGACACCGCCGCCGCCGTGGTCGGCGGCATCGCGCGCGGCTGCGAGCTGGCCGGCTGCGCCCTGATCGGCGGCGAGACGGCCGAAATGCCCGGCATGTATCCGCCGGGCGAATACGACCTGGCGGGCTTTTGCGTCGGCGCGGTCGAGAAGTCCGCCATCCTCAGCGGCCGCGACGTGGCCGCGGGCGACGTGGTGCTGGGCCTGGCCTCCAGCGGCGTGCACAGCAACGGTTTTTCGCTGGTGCGCAAGTGCATCGAGCGCGCCGGCGCCGCCCTGCCCGCCACGCTGGACGGCCAGCCGTTCCGCCAGGCCGTGATGGCGCCCACCCGCATCTACGTCAAGCCGGTGCTGGCGGCGCTGGGCGCGCCCGGCGGCATCAAGGCGCTGGCCCACATCACCGGCGGCGGCCTGCTGGAGAACATTCCGCGCGTGCTGCCCGAGGGCCTGGCGGCGCACCTGCGCGCCGGCAGCTGGCCGCGCAGCGAGCTGTTCGCCTGGCTGCAGGCCACCGCCGGCATCGACGACACCGAGATGAACCGCACCTTCAACAACGGCATCGGCATGGTCGTGGTGGTGGCGCCGCGGCAGGCCGCCGCCTGCGCCCAGGCGCTGCGCGCCGCCGGCGAGCAGGTGCACGAGATCGGCCGCATCGCCCCGCGCGGCGCCGGCGCCGCCGTGGTGGTGGCCTGATCAGTCCATCCCACGCCCCCGGCTTTCGCGCCACCAATGAACACCCCCTTGCCTGACCCGCGCCTGCGCGCGGCCACGCTGGCCAGCCATGTGCTGATGGCGGCGGCGCTGCTGCTGATCATGTGGCAAGGCCTGCTGCCGGGGATGCTGTGCGTGGGCGTCGGCTTTTTCAGCACGCGCTGGTTCAGCCCCCGGCTGGCGCTGCTGGCGCGCCAGCCGGGCCGCCAGGCGCCGCGCCTGGCCGCCACCGTGGTGGCGCTGCTGCCCCTGCTGCTGCTGGCCCTGGCGCTGCCGCGCACGCGCGGGCTGCTCCTGGACGCGCCGGCGCAGTACCGCGAACTGCTGGCCTTTCTGGCTCGCACCGTGCTGGAGCTGCGCGACCACCTGCCACCCGACATCGGCGCCCAGCTGCCCGAAGGCGCGGTCGAAATCCAGCGCGCCATGGCCGGCTACCTGGCCAGCAAGGCCGGCACGCTGGCCACCACCGGGCGCGCCTGGCTGTCGGGCCTGCTGTTCGCCTACGTCGGCCTGCTGATCGGTGCCCTGGCCGCCGCCCGCCCCAGCGTGCCCGGCCTCAAGCCGCTGTCGGCCCAGCTGCACCTGCGGGTCGAGCGCTTTGGCGAGACCTTCCGCCAGATCGTGGTGGCGCAGTTCTGGATCGCGCTGTTCAACACCTGCCTGACGGCGATCTTCCTGCTGGTCATCCTGCCGCTGACCGACAACCGCCTGCCGTACTCGATGGCGCTGATCCTGCTGACCTTCGTGGCCGGGCTGATCCCGATCGTCGGCAACCTGATCTGCAACGGCGTGCTGACCCTGGTCGGCCTGTCGGTGTCGCCCGCGGTGGCGACGGCCTGCCTGGCCTTTCTGATCGCCATCCACAAGGCCGAGTACTTCATCAACGCCAAGGTCATCGGCCACCGCACCCAGATGGGCGTGTGGGAGCTGCTGAGCGTGATGTTCGTGATGGAGGCGGTGTTCGGCCCGGCCGGCCTGGTGGCGGCGCCGCTGTTCTACGCCTACAGCAAGAAGGAATTGCACGCCTCGGGCTGGGTTTGACGCTGCCTGGGCGGCTTCGCGGCAACTCCTGAAATCATAGCTGCTGGCGCTCTCCAGACGGGCGATACAGGCCAAAATATCCACCAAACCCCCGGGCGCGCCGAAGCGCCGGCTCAGCAGCGGGCCGCCTGCTTCCAGGCCTGCGCGGCGGCGCCGTCGTCGCCGCGCTGCTCGGCCAGCTCAGCCAGCGCGCGCCAGGCCTGGCGGCGCAGGTCGGCGTCGGTCAGCGACTGCGCGGCCTGCCCCAGCAGCAGCTGCGCCCGGCCCCACAGGGCGCGGTGGCGGCAGGCCATGCCGGCCAGGTATTGCAGGTTCGGGTCGCGCGGCTGCGCCTGCTGGGCCGCTTCGACCCGCGCCAGCCATTGCTGGTCGGACGGCTCGCCGGTGGCGATCAGCGCCTGCTCCAGCACGCGCGCCAGCCGGGCGCACAGCGCCGGCTCGGCCGCCTCGGGCTGCGCCAGCGTGCCGTCCCACACCGGACGCAGCCACTGCCGCACCAGGGCGCGTTCACCCCCCAGGGTCAGCATGCGCTGCGCGGCGCGCAGCGCCAGCTCGGGCATGGCACGCTCGCCGGCGTCCAGCGATGCCCACACCGTCAGCAGCTCGGCCGGCTCGTGCGCCTGCTCGATCAGGGCGCCCGCCAGTCCGCGCAGCAGGCTGCGCGCCGCGGCGGGCGAAAAGGCGCCGTGCTTGGCCAGCAGGCGGGCGGTTTCCAGCGCTTCGGCATGACGCCCGGCCTGGCGCGCGGCCTTCAGCTTGATGCGCAGCGCCGCCGTGCGGCGGGTGGCGCCGGCGGGCAGCTCGTCCAGCCGGGCCAGCGCGCCGCCGGCGTCCTGCTGGTCGAGCGACCAGCGCGCGGCACGCAGCAGCACGCCCTCGCGCAGCTCGGGCGCGGCGCCGGCGCGGCTGGCCACCGTCAGCGCCTGCTCCAGATGGGCGTCTCGCATGGGTTCGTCGCGCAGGGCATGCGCGCTCGCCGCCACCGTCATGTGCGCCAGGGTGCGCAGACTGCCGGCATGCGGCGGCGCCTCGTTGGCGTCGCTGAGCGTCTGCACGCGCGCCAGCGCGCTCTCGGCGGCCTTGCGGGCGCGCAGGTAGCGTCCGGCGGCCTGCTGCGCGGCGGCGTCGATCAGGGTGGCGTGCATGGCACGCTCGCGCTGCTGGGTGCGCCAGCGGCGCGCCTGGCGCGGCAACTGCACCATGGCCGACAGCGCTCGCAACGCCATATACAGCAGCACGAACAGCGCCAGCAGCAGCAGCAGCGCCAGATTGACCGACAGATCGACCCGGTGCGGCGGCCAGAACACGGTGACCGTGCCTTCGTTGTTGCCGGCGAACAGCGCCAGCGCCACCGCCGTGGCGAACAGGCCAATCAACCACAGGGCGGCGCGCATGGCGGTTCAGCGCGCCCCGCTGACCGCGCCGGCGCTGGCCACGGCGTGGCCCAGGGCCACCAGGGTCTCGTCGACGCGTGGCAGCTCGGCCGAGCGGGTGCTGGCCTGGATTTGCTGCAGCATGGTGGCGACGGCCTGGGTGCGGCGCGACGCCGGGTCGAACCAGGTGCCCAGCGCGCTGGCGGCGGCCGACAGGTCGGCGCGCGCGGCCTCGTACTGGCGCGCCAGCAGCGCCAGGCGCGCGCCCTGCAGGCGCAGCTTGAGGTTCTCGCGCACGAAGAACACCTGCTCCGGACTCATCATGCTGGCTTCGGGGCGCTCGACCCGGCTGACGCGCAGCAGGCCCTGCGCCTCGTCGCGCACGCCCTGCCACAGGCGGCCCCACCAGCTGTCGGTGGTGGCGGCCGGCGTGCCGGCCGCGCCGGGAGCGCCGCGGGCGGGATGCACGTCGTTGCCGGCCGGCAGATCGTCGACCTGGCGCAGCAACTGGTCGAGCCGGGCCAGCAGGCCGGCGGCGTCGGGCAGGCTGGCGGCCTTGACGCGCTCGAGATCGCGCGCCACGGCGCGGCCGACGGGAGCCAGCCGCGGGTCGCTGCTGCGCGCCAGGCGCCGCTCGGCGGTGCGCAGCGCGGCCAGCAGTGGCTCCACGCTGCCGGTCAGCTGGGTCTGGTCCTGCGCCAGGCGCAGCGCGGCCTCCAGATCGACCGCCAGATTCTCGTCGCGCGCCCGGGTGACGCTGTGCACCAGTTCGTCGAGCTGCGCGCGGTAGGCGGCCAGCTCGGCCACGCGGGCGTCCAGCGCGGCCACCTTGCCGGCCATGTCGCGCACGCCCTCCTCGGCCTGGCGCGCCAGCGTGCGCGCCTCGACCGACTGCGTGCCGGCGTCGCTGCTCTGGCGGGCCAGTTGCTCCTGCATGCCGCCGAGCTTTTGCCACAGCATCAGGCTGAGCACCAGGCCGACGGCGGCCAGCAGCCAGGCCAGCCACAGGCCGTGCGACGCGCCGGGCAGGCGCGGCGCGGCGTGCAACGGGGCAGCAGGGGCGGCAGGCGGCGCGGCCGTGGCCGCCGCAGGCGGCGCTGCGCCGGCCTCGGCCAGCACGGGCGCCGGCGGGGTGGGCGACGCAGCTGGCGCGGCGGGGCTCGGCTCGGACGTCATGCCAGCGATTTTATCGACGCCGCCACGGCCTCCAGCGTGGGCTGGCTCTCGTGCACGGCGCCAAAGCCGGCGGCGCGCGCCGCCGCGCCGATGCGCGGGTGGGTGACCAGCGCGCGCGCCGCCTGCCAGCCGGTGTGCGGCAGGCGCTGGCGCAGGTTGGCGATGGCCTCGGAGCTGCTGAACAGCCACAGCGAGCCATCCGCCGCCGCCGCCGCGGCGCGCGCCCGCGCGGCGGCGTCCAGCAGGGGCGGCCGGCGACGGTAGGCCACCACCTGGTCGACCTGCGCGCCGCCAGCGGCCAGCTGCGCCGCCAGCCAGTCGCGCCCGGCCACGGCGCCGTCGGCGTCGCCGCCGCGCACGATGAGCACGCGCAGGCCCGGCCGCAGCTGCGGCGCCACGCAGGCCCACAGCGACTCGGAGTCGAACTGCGGCGCGTCGGGCGCCGGCTCGTCGATGCGCTCGGCCGGCCAGCCGGCCCGCCGCAGCGCCGCCGTGGTACCCGGGCCGGGCGACCATGCTCTCGTTTCGATAGCTTTCGGCGCTGGACAGAGCTGCGCCGGAGCCTGCTTTATCTCCATGAACCCATCCACCGCATTGCCGCTGACGAACATCGCCACCGCGTAGTCGCCCAGCCGCTGGCGCGCCCGCAGCAACGCCCCGTCCATGGGCTCGGGCACGATTTCGATCAGCGGCAGCGCCTGGGCCGCGATGCCGCGCTCGGCCAGTTGCCGCACCCAGGGCGCGGCGTCGCGCGCCGGCCGGGTGACGAGCACGCGGGGGGCGGGCATGGGCCGGCTCAATGCGCGCCGCCGGCGCGCAGCTCGGCGGCCACCTGCCGGCCCAGCGCCTCGGCTTGCGCCAGCGTCTGCACGTCGGCATCCCCTTCGGCCGTCACCAGCCGGGGCGCGCCCTCGGGGTCGCCCCAGGCGGCGCGCAGTTGCAGCTGGCTACCGGCCAGCGTGGCGTGCGCCGCCAGCGGCATGGAGCAGCTGCCGCCCATGGCGCGGCTGACGGCACGCTCGGCCGCCACTGCCAGCCAGGTGGTCTGGTCGGCCAGCGGCGCCAGCGCCTGCGCCACGTCGGCGCGGTCTTCGCGGATTTCGATGCCCAGCGCGCCCTGGCCGGCCGCCGGCAGCATGGCCCCGGTGTCGAAGATGTGGCGAATGCGCGCCGACAGGCCCAGGCGCTTGAGGCCCGCGGCCGCCAACACGATGCCGGCGTACTGGCCTTCGTCGAGCTTGCGCAGGCGCGTGTCCAGGTTGCCACGCAGGGGTTCGATGCGCAGGTCGGGCCGCAACGCGCGCAGCAGCACCGTGCGGCGCAGGCTGGAGGTGCCGACCACGGCGCCCTGGGGCAGCGCCTCCAGTGTGGCGTGGTGCGACGACACCCAGGCGTCGCGCGGGTCCTCGCGCGCCATCACGCAGGCCAGCCGCATGCCGGCGGGCAAGTCCATCGGCACGTCCTTGAGCGAATGCACGGCGATGTCGGCGCGGCCGTCTTCCAGCGCGGTCTCCAGCTCCTTGACGAACAGGCCCTTGCCGCCCACCTTGCTGAGCGTGCGGTCCAGGATCTGATCGCCCTGGGTGGTCATGCCCAGCAGGGCGACGGCGTGGCCGCGTTGCTCGAGCAGCGCCTTGACGTGTTCGGCCTGCCACAGGGCCAGACGGCTTTCGCGGGTGGCGATGGTGATGGAAAGAGACATGGGGGCGATGCTACCGGACGCCGAGGTTGGGCGTTGGGCGTTGGGCGTTGGGCGGTGGGCGGTGGGCGGTGGGCGGTGGGCGTTGAGCGTTGAGCGTTGAGCGTTGAGCGTTGAGCGTTGAGCGTTGAGCGTTGAGCGTTGAGCGTTGAGCGTTGAGCGTTGAGCGTTGAGCGTTGAGCGTTGAGCGTTGACAGATGGGTGCGACCGTGAAAGTTCCGGCATTCACGCCAAACGCTCAACGCCCAACGCTCAACCTCTTCTCAGCGCTCAACCCCCAAAGCCGCCCGCACCGCCGGCAGCTGCCGGCGCGACACCGACAGCGGCTCGTCGACGCCGGCCAGGCGCACGGCCCAGCCCTCGCCTTCTTCCGGGTCATGGTGGCGCACCAGGGCGCGGATGGCGTTGCGCGCCACCAGCGCATTGCGGTGTACCCGCAGAAAGCGCGCGCCGTGGCGCTCTTCCAGCTGGTGCAGACTGCCGTCCAGCAGATGGCTGGCGGTGGCGGTGCGCACGGTGACGTACTTCAGCTCGGCCTTCAGGTACAGCACCTCGGCCAGCGGCACGCGCAGGGTGGCGCCGCGCTCGGTGATCAGCAGCCAGTCCGGGGTCAAATCGGCCTCCGGAGCAGTCTGGTTCTGCGCCAGGCGCTCCACTTTTTGGAGTGCCGTGCGCAGCCGCTCCAGCCGCACGGGCTTGGTCAGGTAGTCCACCGCCTCGATCTCGAAGGCCGCCACCGCGTGTTCCGGGTGGGCGGTGACGAACACCACCCGTGGCGGCTCGGGCACCTCGCGCAGCGCCGCCGCCAGCTGCATGCCGTCGGCGCCCGGCATGTGGATGTCCAGCAGCGCGACGTCGAAGCGCTGGTGCTGCGCCAGCGCCAGTGCCTGGGCGGCGCTGCCGGCCTCGGCGGCGGCCACGGCCTCGGGTTCGCGGCAGTCGGCCAGCAGCGCGCGCAGGCGCCGGCGCGCCAGCGGCTCGTCGTCGACGATCAGCACCTGCAGCGCCATCACGTCCCCCGTCCCGGCAGCGGCACCTCGATGCGGGCCTGGTACACGTCGTCCACCAGCGCGGTGCGGAAGTCCGCCTCCAGGTCGTGCAGCAGGCGCAGCCGGTCGCGCACGTTGGCCTGGGCGATGCCAAAGCCGGCCCGCCCCTGCCCGGCCGGCACGGTGTTGGTGACCTTGATCAGCGCCCGCTGTCCGCGCCGCTGGGTCGACACGCGCAGCTGCGCGCCGGTGGGACTGGGCTCGACGCCGTGCTTGACGGCGTTTTCCACCAGCGGCTGCAGGATCAGCGGCGGCAGGCGCGCGCCGTGCACGCGCTCGTCCAGCGCCCATTCCACGCGCAGGCGATCACCGAAGCGCAGCTGTTCGATCTCCAGGTAGCGGCGCGCCAGCTCGATCTCCTGGCCCACGGTGGCGCTGTCGCCGCGCTCGGCCAGCGCGTGGCGAAACAGGTCGGACAGGTCTTCCAGCACCAGCTCGGCCTTGGCCGGCTCCTCACGCACCAGCGCGATCGCCGTGTTCAGCGTGTTGAACAGAAAGTGCGGACGGATGCGCGCTTGCAGCTCGGCCAGCCGCGCCGCGGTGGCCGCCGGCTGGCGACCGCGCACGCGCCACAGCAGCCCGGCCATCAAACCGGCCGCCAGCAGCGCGCCGGTGCTGGCGCTGGCCAGCCAGGGCGGCGCGGCGGCAAAACCCAGCAGCGCCAGCGTGCCGCAGGCACACAGCCCGGCCAGCGCGCCCAGCGTGACGCCGGCGGCGGCCTGCAGCGGCCAGTTCAGGCGCGCCAGCAGGCGCTTGAGCGCGCAGGCCAGCACCAGCCACAGCAGCGTGGCCGGCAAGGCGCCGCCGGTGACCAGCGCCACCCGCGCCAACCACTCGGCCATGTCGGCGGTGAGGTACATCAGCCCGACGCCAATCACCGCCTCGACGTACAGCACGGCGCGCAGGATCACGCCCACCTGGCAGGCGTCGAACACCAGCACCGGCGGTGCCTGGCGCGGCTGGGGCGGCGTCTTGCGCTCGCCGAAGGTCGATAGAATTCTCGAGTCCTGCATGGGCCGTGGCGATTGTGGCCGCAGTGTAGGCCGCAACCCGCGCGCTTCGGGCGCGCCCGTCCGACCAGCCGCGCCGTTCATCAGTTGGCGCGCCACTTCTTCACACCCGCATGTCCGCCAATCAACTCGACAAGAAATCCGAAGCCTGGTCCGCCCTGTTCTCCGAACCCATGAGCGAGCTGGTGCAGCGCTACACGGCCAGCGTGTTCTTCGACAAGCGGCTGGCCGCGGCCGACATCCAGGGCAGCCTGGCGCATGCCGAGATGCTGGCCGCCCAGGGCATCATCTCTCAGCTCGATTACGCCGCCATCCAGCGCGGGATGAGCGCCATCAGCTCCGAAATCGAGAGCGACGCGTTCGACTGGAAGCTGGCGCTGGAAGACGTGCACCTGAACATCGAGGCGCGCCTGACGCAACTGGTGGGCGACGCCGGCAAACGCCTACACACCGGCCGCAGCCGCAACGACCAGGTGGCCACCGACATCCGCCTGTGGCTGCGCGGCGAGATCGACCTGATCACCGGCTTGCTGCGCGAGCTGCAGGGCGCGCTGATCGAGGTGGCCGCCAAGCACATCGACGTCATCCTGCCCGGCTTCACCCACCTGCAGGTGGCCCAGCCCGTGAGCTTTGCGCACCATCTGCTGGCCTATGTCGAGATGTTCAGCCGCGACGAGCAGCGCATGGGCGATGTGCGCCGGCGCGTCAACCAGCTGCCGCTGGGCAGCGCTGCGCTGGCCGGCACCACCTACCCGCTGGACCGCGAGCGCGTGGCGCGCACCCTGGGCATGGAAGGCATCTGCCAGAACAGCCTGGACGCCGTGAGCGACCGCGACTTCGCCATCGAATTTGCCGCCGCCGCGTCGCTGGTGATGGTGCACATCTCGCGCCTGTCGGAAGAGCTGATTTTGTGGATGAGCCAGAACTTCGCCTTCATCCGCATCGCCGACCGCTTCACCACCGGCTCATCGATCATGCCGCAGAAGAAGAACCCCGACGTGCCCGAGCTGGCGCGCGGCAAGACCGGCCGCGTGGTGGGCCACCTGATGGGCCTGATCACCCTGATGAAGGGCCAGCCGCTGGCCTACAACAAGGACAACCAGGAAGACAAGGAGCCGCTGTTCGACACCGTCGACACGCTGCGCGACACGCTGCGCATCTTCGTCGAGATGATCGGCGGCCAGACCCACCCGAAGACCGGCATCAGGGAAGGTGGCATCAGCGTCAACGCCCCCGCCATGCAGACCGCGGCGCAAAAGGGCTACGCCACCGCCACCGACCTGGCCGACTACCTGGTCAAGAAGGGCCTGCCCTTCCGCGACGCGCACGAAACCGTGGCCCACGCCGTGAAGGCCGCCGAGGCGCACGCCTGCGACCTGTCCGAACTGCCCCTGGCCGTGCTGCAGCAGTTCCATCCGGCGATCGAGAAGGACGTCTACGACGTCCTCAGCCTGCGCGGCAGCCTGAACGCCCGCGCCACCCTGGGCGGCACCGCGCCGGCGCAGGTGCGCGGGCAGATCGAGCGGCACCGCGAACGCCTGGCCCAGGCGTGAGTCGCGGCGGCGCCGCGCCGCCCTCCAATGCCTGCGCCGTCCACGTCCAGTGCTGCATCCCTGGGAAAACCCTGATTTATGAAGTATGGTCGGGGTAGCCGCGGCGGATGCGGGCGGATGCGGGCCACGCATCGCCCGCCCCGCCAGTGTTCAGCCGTTTTCAGTACAGGAGTGTTGCCATGCTGCCGACCCAGAATCCCGTGGAGGAATTCACCACCCCCGACCCCGTGACGGCCCGCGAGGACCTGAGCATCGACGAATTGCAGGCGCTGATGAAGCGCCACGTCATCCGCCACCTTCCGGTGGTGCGCGGAGACGCCGTGGTGGGACTGATCAGCGACCGCGATGTGCGCCTGGTGGCCGGCCTGAGCCTGGCCGAGAAGCTGCAGGTGCGCGCCGGCGACATCATGATCACCGAGCCGCTGACGGTGGCAGCCTCCGCGCCACTGCAGGAGGTCGCCCTGAAGATGGCGAGCCTGAAGGTTGGCAGCGCCATCGTCAACGACGAGGACGGGCGGCTGCTGGGCATCTTCACCGCCGTCGACGCCCTCAACGCGCTGGTCGAAATCGCCCGCGGCCAGGGCACGCGCTGGACCCACGCTGGTCGTTGAGGCGCCCGCACCTTGCTCCACCGCGAATCGGATTGGACTGCCAGAGCGGCGCCGGCCATCAGATCCGTTGGCCTTCAGCGACCGCCTGGAGAGCGCAAGCAGCTATTGCTTTTGTAGTGTCCAGGTTGGTCAGCTGCTCGCGCAAGCCAGTCACGACCGTGCCGACGATTCGGCCATCGCCTGGCCTTGTGGCATGCGCCGGTCTGGGCCAAGGGCGTCTTGCGCGCGGAACCACTCGATCGCCTGAATCAGCCCCTGCCGCAACGGCACCTCCGGCTGCCAGTCGAGCCAACGGCGTGCCAGGCGGATGTCGGGCTGGCGACAGCGCGGGTCTTCCGGGCGTGCCGGCAGCTGCCGTACGCCGGCGGTGCTGCCGGTCAGGCGCAGCACTTCGTCCGCCAGGGCGCGCATCGACACCTCCTGCGGGTTGCCCAGGTTGATGGGTCCGACCGTCTGTTCGTTGTCCATCAGCGCGATCAAGCCGCGCACGGTATCGCTGACATGGCAGAACGAGCGTGTCTGTCGGCCATCGCCATGCAGTGGCAGGGGCTCGCCACGCAGCGCGCAGGCAATGAAAGTGTTGACCACGCGGCCATCGTCCGGCCGCAGTCGCGGCCCGTAGGTGTTGAACAAACGCGCCACCCGCACCTGCGTGCCGTGCTGCCGCGCATGCGCCATCATCAGTGCCTCGGCGCAGCGCTTGCCTTCGTCGTAGCAGCTGCGCGGCCCCACGGGGTTGACATGGCCCCAGTAGTCTTCGGTCTGCGGATGAACCGCCGGATCACCGTACACCTCGCTGGTGGACGTGAGAAGCACGCGCGCCTGGTGGGTCCGCGCGAAGCCCAGCGCATTCAGCGTGCCAACGACGTTGGTGCGAATGGTCTGCACCGGCGCGGCCTGGTAGGCCTCCGGGCTGGCCGGGCTGGCCAGGTGAAAGACGCGCCGGGCCGCCGGCAAGCGGTCCCAGATGCCGGGGTCGGCCACGTCGCCCTGAACAAAGGCAAACCCCGGCTCAGCCAGCAGATGCGCCACGTTGCCCACGCGACCCGTGGACAGGTCATCCAGACAAGTGATCCGGGCACCCTGGCTCAGCAGGGCCTCGCACAGGTGGCTGCCGATGAAGCCCGCCCCGCCAGTGACCAGCACGCTGCTCATGCGGCAGGCTGCTGTGCGGGTTTGCCAAACGTCCAGCGCACGCGCAGCAACGCCCACATCTCATCGGGTGTCAAACCCTGTCCAACGGCTCGCAAGGTGTGGTCGTGCGTTCCGGTTGCCGGCAGCGGCAGGCCGGCCTGCACGTAGGCATGTGCCCAGTTGGATTCGTACAGCACCGTGCGCCGGCCGGTCCAGGCCACCTTGAGCTGGTGATGCTGCATGAGCCAGCACATCACCCGATCGCAGATCGGCGTCAACGACTGCGGTATCTGACACCAGGCGCCCCAAAGAAAGCCCGCCGAGCGCGTCAGACTGATGCAGCTGGTGTCGACGAACCCCGCCCCTGCCTCTTCGCGCGGCGCAACAAGCCGCAAATGCTCGTGTCCGGGCAGAAACAGGTGGCGCAACGAGAACACCGCGTCCAGCGCCACCCCTGCCGCCTGTGCCTGCGCGACGGTCTGCACGACGGTGGCGACATGCTCGGGCTCCAGCAGGTTGTCGGCGTCCAGAAAGCACACCACATCCACGCCGTCGGCCAACGCGCACTGGGCACCGATGCCGCGCGGGGTACAGCCGAAATTGGCATGCGCGTTAGGCAACTGAACATGGCGCACGCCAGGCCACTGCGCCAGCAGGGCCGTCTGCGGAAAGCCGTCGGCCACCATGTAGTGAATCACCCGCGGGTAGGTCTGGGCGCTCACGCTGGCCAGACAGCGTTGCAGCGTCGCGGGCGATTCCTTGAAATAGGGCGTCACCACCGCCACGCTCAGCCCCTGGGGACGCCCGTCCGATTCGCCGGTTGTCATTTGTGCTTCTCCTCCCTGTGCGAGCGGCGCATTCTACAAATCGATACAGAATCTCACCCCCGAGGATGGTGCCGCGCGTGCAAGTCCTTCAGGCGCTGGCGCGCGATGTGGGTATAGATGGTGGTGGTGGAGATGTCGGCATGCCCCAGCAGCAACTGCACGGCGCGCAGGTCGGCGCCGTGGTTCAGCAGGTGGGTGGCAAAGGCGTGGCGCAGGGTGTGCGGCGACAGCGGCACCGTCACGCCGGCGCTGCGCGCGTAGCGCTTGACGAGGTTCCAGAACATCACGCGCGACATGGCGGTGCCGGGCGTGCGGCCGGCGCTGGTGACGAACAGCGCGTCGGTCTGGCGCGGGCCCAGCAGCGCGGGCCGGGCCTCGCGCAGGTAGCGTTCCAGCCAGTCGCGGGCTTCTTCGCCGAAGGGCACCAGGCGCTCCTTGCCGCCCTTGCCCAGCACGCGCAGCACGCCTTCGTTCAGTCCGACATGGAAGGTCTTGAGCGTGACCAGCTCGCTGACCCGCAGCCCGCTGGCGTACATCAGCTCCAGCATGGCGCGGTCGCGCAGGCCCAGCGGGGTGTCGGCGTCGGGCGCGGCCAGCAGGGCCTCGACCTGGGCCTCGCTCAGCGTCTTGGGCACGCGCAGCGGCTGGCGCGCGGTGAGCAGCTTGAGCGTGGGGTCGGCTGCGATCAGGTGCTCGCGCAGCGCCCAGCGGAAAAAGCGCTTGAACACCGTCAGCCGCCGGTTGGCCGAGGTGGCCTTGCCGCCGGCGCGCGCGGCCATGTAGCCGTTCAGGTGCTGCTCCTGCGTCTGCGCCAGCGCCAGCGCGTGCGCCGCGTGCAGCCAGGCGGCGTACAGCGTCAGGTCGCGCCGATAGGCGGCCAGGCTGTTGGCCGACAGGCCGTCTTCCAGCCAAAGGGCGTCGATGAAGCGGTCGATCAGCGGGTCGGGCACGGGCGAAGCGGTCACGGACTGACGATAGCAGAGCGCCTGGCCAGGCCAGTCACTTGATGGTCGAATCAGGGGTTTGCGCCCGACTGGTGAGCGCCAGGAGCTTCAAACAAAATAGCAAAATAAAACCCGCCGCGGTCCAAACGCGCGGCGGGCTTCGGCCAGGGGCGCGCGGGCGCCCTGGCGGCGGCGGGCCGGATCAATCCAGCGTCAGCTTCTGCTTGGCCACCACTTCCTTGTAGACGGCGTACTCGTCCTTGATCTGCTGGGCGAACTGCTCGGGCGTGTTGGCCACCATGATGGAGCCGGTGTCGGCGATGCGCTTCTTGACCGCCGGCTCTTCCAGCACCTTGCGGGTGGCGGCGTTGAGCTTGTCGACGATGTCCTTGGGCGTGCCCTTGGGCGCCAGCAGGCCGTAGTAGGCCAGGCGGTTGACGGCCGGCAGGCCCACCTCCTTGAACGTGGGCACGTTGGGCAGCTCGGCCAGGCGCTCGGGCGCGGCCACCACCAGCGGCACCAGCTTGCCGGACTTGATGAAGGGCAGCGCCGAGGGCAGGTTGTCGAAGATGATCTGCACCTGGCCGGCCACGGTGTCGTTCAGTGCCGGGCCGGCGCCGCGGTACGGGATGTGGGTGACGAACACGCCCGCCAGGCTCTTCCACAGCTCGGTCTGCAGGTGGCCGATGCCGCCGGTGCCGGAGGACGCGTAGGAGTGCTTGCCCGGCTCCTTCTTCAGCAGCGCGACGAAGGAGGCGTAGTCCTTGGCCGGAAAGCCGGGGTGCACGGCAATCACGTTGGGCGTCGCGGCGATGTTGATCACCGGCACGAAGTCGGTGATCGGGTCGTACGGGATCTTCTTGTTGATGGCCGGGTTGGCGGCGGTGGTGGACACCGTGGCCACGCTCAGGGTGTAGCCGTCGGGCGCGGCGCGCACCACCTCGGTGGCGCCGATCACGCCGCCGCCGCCGGCCTTGTTGTCGACCACCACCGGCTGCCCCAGCGCCTTGCCCAGCGGGTCGGCGATGGTGCGGGCGATGATGTCGGTGGTGCCGCCGGGCGCGAAGGGCACGACCAGGCGGACCGGCTTGCTGGGATAGGCCTGCGCGAAGGCCGCGCCAGAAATGCAGGTGGCAGCGGCGAGAACAAGGCAGTGACGTCGTTGCATGGGGATCCGGATCCTCAAATTAGGTGGATGAATGGCAGAACAGCCCGCAATGCTAACGGCGCAGCGCCTGGTCCGGCACTCGGGTTTACGCAGACCGCTATGCTCGCCCGGTGCACCACGTCACGCTCCTGCTGCCTGATTTCTCGCTGATCCTGCTCGGCTGGCTGCTGTGCCGCCACACGGCGCTGGGCCGCGGGGTCTGGCAGGCGGTAGAGCAGCTGGTGTATTTCCTGCTGTTTCCGGCGTACCTGTTCCAGTCGATCGCGCGCGCGCCGCTGGACCTGCACGCCGCCTCCAGCCTGATCGGCGCCGGCCTGGCCCTGGGCGCCGCCGGCGTCGCGCTGGCCTGGGCCCTGCCCCAGCTGCCACTGCTGGGCCGCCACATCGACGCCCACGACCACGCCGCCAGCGCGCAGGTCGCGTTTCGCTTCAACTCCTTCATCGGCCTGGCGGTGGCCGAGCGCCTGGCCGGCGCCCAGGGCCTGCAGCTGATGGCGGTGCTGATCGGCGTCAGCGTGCCGCTGTACAACGTCGCCGCCGTGTGGCCGATGGCGCGACGCAGCGGCCGCGCCGTGGGCGGCGAGCTGCTGCGCAACCCGCTGATCATCGCCACCGTGCTGGGGCTGGCGGCCAACCTGCTGGGCCTTGGCCTGCCGGCCTGGGCCGGCACCACGCTGTCGCGCATCGGCTCGGCCTCGATCGCGCTGGGCCTGATGGCGGCCGGCGCCGGCATGCAGTTGCAGAGCCTGGCGCGCGCCAAGGCGCTGGGCATCTCGGTATTGACCATCCGCCACCTGCTGCAGCCGCTGACCGCCTGGCTGCTGGCGCGCGCCTTCGGACTGGGCACGGCCGAGGCGACGGCGCTGCTGGTGTTCTCGGCCCTGCCCACCTCGTCGAGCGGCTACGTGCTGGCCGCGCGCATGGGCTACAACGGGGCCTACGTGGCGGGCCTGGTGACGCTGTCCACCCTGCTGGCGCTGCTGAGCCTGCCCTGGGCGTTCTTGCTGCTGGAGCGGCTTGCTCCTTGATTCATGGCTGCTGACGCTGCCCGGACGGGCGCCACAACGGTTTTGCAATCACATCCCGCGTCTGTCGCCGGGCGCTGAGGCTTGACACGCCCGCGCCAGATACTATAAATACAGCAGCACGTGGCGCCCAATTCGCACCGTTCATGCCGGCAAAAAACATAGTGATCGCCCCCGTGTCAACGCCCCAGCGCCCACCGCGCATGCTCGCGCACCAGCGCGCTGGGGTGCTCGGCGTGGCGCGCCAGCGCGGCACGCAAGGGCGCGCGGCGCGCGTCGCCGGGTGGCAGCGCGGCCAGGGCGTTGCCCAGCGCGACGGCGACGTTGCGCAGCCAGCGCTCGTGGCCGATGCGGCGGATCGGGCTGCCTTCGGTGCGGCGCAGGAACTCCGCCTCGCTCCAGTCCATCAGCGCGGTCAGCTGGACGCCGCTCAGGCCCTCGCGCGGGTCGAAGTCGGGCAGCGTGCTGCGCCCGGCGTACTTGTTCCAGGGGCACACCAGCTGGCAGTCGTCGCAGCCGTAGATGCGGTTGCCGATCAGCGGGCGCAGCGCCTCGTCGATGGCGCCGGGATGCTCGATCGTCAGGTACGAGATGCAGCGGCGCGCATCCAGCCGGTACGGCGCCACGATGGCGCCCGTCGGGCAGGCGTCGATGCAGGCGCTGCACTGGCCGCAGTGCGCGCCGGTGGGTTCGGTGCGCGGCAGCGCCAGATCGACGTAGATCTCGCCCAGGAAGAACATCGAGCCGCCCTCGCGCGACAGCAGCAGCGTGTGCTTGCCGCGCCAGCCCTGGCCGCTGCGGCTGGCCAGCTCCACCTCCAGCACCGGCGCCGAATCGGTGAACACACGGTGACCGAACGGGCCGATGGCCTCGGCAATGCGGTCTTGCAGCTTCTGCAGCCGCGCGCGCAGCACCTTGTGGTAGTCACGCCCCCGGGCGTAGACGGACACGACGCCCTCGCCCGGGCGCGCCAGGCGCGCCAGCTCGAGTGCCTGCCAGTCCTCGGGCGTGGCGCGCGGCAGATAATCCATGCGCGCGGTGACCACGCTCACCGTGCCGGGCACCAGCTCGGCCGGCCGCGCGCGCCTGAGGCCATGCGCCGCCATGTAGTCCATGCTGCCGTGAAAGCCGTTGTGCAGCCAGGCCAGCAGGCCGGGTTCGGCGCTGGACAGGTCGACGTCGGCCACGCCCACCTGCGAAAACCCCAGCTCGCGCGCCCAGCCGCGCAACTGGATCAACAGATCAAGGGAATCGATTTGAGCGCCATCTCCAGCCACGCCCAAATTGTAGGAAGCCCCGGCGCGCCCGCGCTCACGCTGCTGTGGCGCACCGAGGACGACACCGTCGCCTTCGCCCGCCGCCTGGCCGCCGCGCCCGGCCTGCGCGAGGCCTGCATCGAACTGCACGGCGATCTGGGCGCCGGCAAGACCAGCTTCGTGCGGCATCTGCTGCGCGCGCTGGGCGTGGCCGGCCGCATCAAGAGCCCGACCTATGCCGTGGTGGAGCCGCACGAGACGCCCGACGGATGGGCGGTGTCGCACTTCGACTTCTACCGCTTCAACGACCCGCGCGAGTGGGAAGACGCCGGCTTGCGCGATCTGTTCGCCGCTCCCGGCCTGAAGCTGTCCGAATGGCCCGACAAGGCGGCCGGCCTGCTGCCGGTGCCCGACCTGGCGCTGCACCTGGCGGTGCGCGAGGACGCCTCGCGCGCCGTGCGCGTCAGCGCCCACACGCCGCTGGGCCAGCGCCTGCTGGCGGAGGTCGGCCCATGAGGCCGAGCGCGCCCCTGGCCCTGCCCCCGCAGGCGCCCGGGCGCCGCCGCGCGCTGCTGCAAGGCGGCGCGCTGGTGCTGCTGCTGGGCGCGCGGCAGATCGCGCGCGGTGCCGGCATCGTGGCGGTGCGCGTGTGGCCGGCCGAGGACTATTCGCGCGTCACCATCGAATCCGACACCACGTTGAAGGCCAGCTACCGCCTGGTCGAGACACCGCCGCGGCTGGCGGTGGACATCGACGGCCTGACGCTCGACCCCACGCTGCGCGAGCTGGTGGCCAAGGTACGCGCCGACGACCCCAACATCGCCGGCATCCGCGTCGGCCAGAACGCCCCCGGCGTGGTGCGGCTGGTGATCGACCTCAAGCACGAGATCAAGCCGCAGGTGTTCACGCTGGCGCCGGTGGCGGCCTACCAGCACCGGCTGGTGTTCGACCTCTACCCGGCACACCCGGCCGACCCGCTGGCGCAGCTGATCGCCGAGCGCATGAAGGACCTGGGCAAGAGCCCGGCGCCGGTGCAGGTGCAAGCCGCGCGCCTGCCCTCGCACGAGAACGCCGACACGCTGGGCGAGTTGATCGCGCGCCAGATCGAGCGCGCCAACGAAATGACGCGGCGCGACGCCGCCCGCCGCCCGGCGGCGCCACCGGCCCCGGCCGGTGCCACCGACCGCCTGATCATCATCGCGCTCGACCCCGGCCACGGCGGCGAGGACCCCGGCGCCATCGGCCCCGGCGGCACGCAGGAAAAGGACGTGGTGCTGCAGGTGGCACTGAAGCTGCGCGAGCGCATCAATGCCAGCAGCGTGGGTGGCAACCCGATGCGCGCCTTTCTGACGCGCGACGGCGACTACTTCGTGCCGCTGCAGACCCGGGTCGAGAAGGCCCGCCGCGTGCAGGCCGACCTGTTCGTCAGCATCCATGCCGACGCCTTCTTGCGGCCCGAGGCCAGCGGCGCCAGCGTCTACGCGCTGTCCGAGCGCGGCGCCTCCAGTACCGCCGCGCGCTGGCTGGCACAGCAGGAAAACGCCTCCGACCGCATCGGCGGAGTCAGTGTCAGCGTGAAAGACCAGTCGGTGCAGCACGCGCTGCTGGACATGAGCACCACCGCCCAGATCAAGGACAGCCTGCGGCTGGGCGATTCGATGCTGCGCGAGATCGGCGGCGTCGGCAAGCTGCACAAGCGCAGCGTCGAGCGCGCCAACTTCACCGTGCTGCGCAACCCCGACGTGCCCAGCGTGCTGGTCGAGACCGCCTTCATCAGCAACCCCGACGAAGAGCGCCGCCTGCGCAGCCAGGCCTACCAGAACGAGCTGGCCGACGCCCTGATCAGCGGCATCCGCAAGTACTTCGCCGCCAACCCGCCACTGGCGCGCAACCGGCAGACCTGACCGACTCGCTATTGAAAAAAGAGCTGCTGGCGCCCGCCAGTCGCCCCGTACAGCCGTTTTTTACGCTCAGGCGCTGGGCGCGGCGCGGCCGGTCTTCCAGCCCCCGTACAGCGCGATCAGGCCCGGCACCAGGATCAGCGCCCAGATGATCTTGCTCAGGTTGGCCTGTACCCAGGGCAGGTTGCCGAACAGCTGGCCCGCGGTCACCAGCCCCAGCACCCAGATCAGCGCGCCGACGACGTTGTAGAGGCTGAACTTGCCGCGGTTCATCTCGGCCACGCCGGCCACGAAGGGCACGAAGGTGCGGATGAAGGGCATGAAGCGCGCCAGGATCACGGTGACGCCGCCATGGCGCTCGTAGAACGCGTGCGCCTTGTCGAACGCGCGGCGGTTGAAAAGGCGCGAATCCTCCCACTGGAACACCTTCGGCCCGAAAAAGCGCCCAATGCCGTAGTTGCACTGATCGCCCAGGATCGCCGCCGCCAGCAGCACGGCGCAGGCCAGCGGGTAGCTCAGGTGCCCCGCCCCGGCCAGCGCGCCCACCACGAACAGCAGCGAATCGCCGGGCAGAAAGGGCATCACCACCAGCCCCGTCTCGACGAACACGATCAGAAACAGCAGCGCGTAGACCCAGGCCCCGTAAGCGGTCACGAAGGCGCCCAGGTGGCGATCGACGTGCAGCACGAAGTCCGCCAGCATCATCAGGTAATCCATAAGGCGATTATCGGGCGGGACCGCCGCCGGCTGGCGGCGCCAACACCGCGCCCGCGCGCGTCGTTTTTCCGCACCGCCCCGGCGGGACTCGGTGAAAACCCTCTTTGGATTCAAGGGGTTACACCGGGATCATCCCCGTCTGGATTGTCCAGACACCCACCCAACCCGGAGACAGAGGAAGATGAGCAAGCAAAACCAGACCACCGGCCGCCGCAACCTGCTGAAAGGCGCCGCCGTGGCCGCCGGCGCCATGTCGGTGCCCATGATCAGCGTCGCGCAGACCACCACGATGCGCTTTCAGAGCACCTGGCCGGCCAAGGACATCTTCCATGAGTTCGCCCAGGACTACGCCAAGAAGATCAACGACATGGCAGGCGGGCGCCTGAAGATCGAGGTGCTGCCGGCCGGCGCCGTGGTGCCTGCCTTCCAGCTGCTGGATGCGGTGGCCAAGGGTACGCTGGACGGCGGCCATGGCGTGGTGGCGTACTGGTACGGCAAGAACCAGGCCGTGGCCTTGTGGGGCTCGGGCCCGGCCTTCGGCATGGACGCCAACATGGTGCTGGCCTGGCACAACTATGGCGGCGGCAAGGAACTGCTGGACGAGATCTACAAGAGCCTGAACCTGGACGTGGTCTCCAAGCTCTACGGCCCCATGCCCACGCAACCGCTGGGCTGGTTCAAGAAGCCGGTATCCAAGGTGGAAGACCTGAAAGGCCTGAAGTTCCGCACCGTCGGGCTGGCGGTGGACGTGTTCACCGAACTGGGCGTGGCCGTCAACCCGCTGCCCGGCGGCGAGATCGTGCCGGCGCTGGACCGCGGCCTGCTCGACGCGGCGGAATTCAACAATGCGTCGAGCGACCGCGTGCTGGGCTTTCCCGACGTGGCCAAGAATTGCATGCTGCAGAGCTTTCACCAGTCCAGCGAGCAGTTCGAGGTGCTGTTCAACAAGACCAAGTACGACGCGCTGCCGGCCGAGCTCAAGGCGATCATCGACTACGCCACCCAGGCCGCCAGCGCCGACATGAGCTGGAAGGCCGCAGACCGCTACGCCAAGGATTACGCCGAAATGGCTTCCAAGCAGGGCGTGAAGTTCTATAAAACGCCCGACGCCATCCTGCGCGCCCAACTGGCCGCCTGGGACAAGGTGACGGCGAAGAAGGCCGAGGAAAACCCGATGTTCAAGAAGGTGCTGGAGTCCATGCGCGCCTTTGCCCAGCGCAGCGGGCGCTGGCAGAACGACACCACCATCGACTACAAGATGGCCTGGAACCACTACTTCGGGGCCAAGCGCAGCTGATCCACCGTCGCCTCGAAAAAGGGCCACCACGGCCCTTTTTCATTGTTGCCCGCCAGGCCGCGGCCACCGCGCCGCCGATGCGGGTCTGTCCACTTGCCACGTTCGGGCCGCCCGCTGCCCCGCAGTCATGCAAAAACTCCTGCTCCGCGTCGACGCGGTATCCACCTTCATCGGCAAGACAGCCGCCTGGGCCTGTGTCCTGCTGACGGCGCTGATCTGCTGGGAAGTGTTTTCCCGCTACGCCCTGAACAAGCCGCACGCCTGGGTGCTGGACGCGCAGATCATGCTCTACGGCACCATGTTCATGATGGCCGGCGCCTACACCCTGGCCAAGAACGGCCATGTGCGCGGCGACGTGCTGTACGGCTTCTTCAGCCCCCGCGTGCAGGCAGGGCTGGACCTGCTGCTGTACTTCGTGTTCTTCCTGCCCGGCGTGCTGGCCATGACCTGGGCCGGCTGGGGCTACGCGCACGAGTCGCTGGCGATTCGCGAGCAGACCTTCTCGGCCGAGCCGCTGCCGCTGTACCCCTTCAAGTTCGTCATCCCGCTGGCCGGCGCGGCGCTGCTGCTGCAGGGCATGGCCGAAATCGCCCGCTGCGTGATCTGCCTGCGCCAGGGCGCCTGGCCCAGCCGCGAGGCCGACGTCGAGGAAGTGGACGTGGAAAAACTCAAGGAAATGGTGCACATCACCGACGCCGACCGCGCCGCCATCGCCGTGCAGCCGCCGAAACCGTCGCACCTGGGCACCGAGCCCGCGCGCAACGACCACGCCGATCGGGGGGCCTGAGCATGCGCAAGGAACTCTGGTTCGGCTTTTCCATCATGGCCCTGGTGGTGGCCAGTGCCGCCTGGCTGCTGCTGAGCGTGGAAACCATCACCAACGGCCACCTGGGCCTGCTGATGCTGTCGCTGGTGGTGGTGGCCATCATGCTGGGCTTTCCCACGGCGTTCACGCTGATGGGCATGGGCATGATCTTCACCTGGCTTGCGTACGACCGCGACATCGGGCACACACTGGACCTGATGGTGCAGGCGGCCTACAAGAGCATGGCCAACGATGTGCTGATCGCCATCCCGCTGTTCGTCTTCATGGGTTACCTGGTCGAGCGCGCCAACCTGATCGAGAAGCTCTTCAAGAGCCTGCACCTGGCCATGGCGCGCGTGCCCGGCTCGCTGGCCGTGGCGACGCTGGTGACCTGCGCCATCTTCGCCACCGCCACCGGCATCGTTGGCGCGGTGGTCACGCTGATGGGCCTGCTGGCGCTGCCGGCCATGCTGCGCGCCGGCTACAGCATCCCGATGTCGGCGGGGGCCATCACGGCCGGCGGCTGCCTGGGCATCCTGATCCCGCCCTCGGTGCTGCTGATCCTGTACGGCGCCACCGCCGGGGTGTCGGTGGTGCAGCTGTACGCGGGGGCGTTCTTCCCCGGCATCATGCTGGCCGGCCTGTACGTGGCCTACGTCATCATCATGGCCAAGATCAAGCCGGCCTGGGCGCCGCCGCTGTCGGCCGAGGAACGGCGGGTCGATCTGCCCGCCCTGACCAGCGCCCTGCCGGCCCAGACGCGCGACTACGCGCCGCTGCGCCTGCTGAACGCGCTCAAGGGCCGGCGCAACGCCGACGTGCCGCTGGCCCACGTGCTGCGCCAGCTGGCGCTGGTGGTGCTGCCGGGCCTGCTGTTCGTGGTGCTGGCCACCAGCACCTGGCAGGCCGTGACCACGGTGCCCGCCGAGGAGACATTCGAGCTGCAGGCGATGGGCACCGGCGGCGACGCCAACGTCGGCCCGTCCGGCAGCGGCCTGGCCGAGCCGCCCGTCGAAGGCGGTCTGCAGGAGCCACCATCGGACGGCGGCGGCCTGCAGGAGCCGCCCGGCACCGACAGCCGCGGCGCCCTGGCCGAGCCCCCCGGCGCCGAGCCTGCCGCGCCAGCCGGCCCTGCCGCCATCGGCGTGGCCGAGCCCCCTGGCGCCGGCAGCGCCCCGGCCGCCGGCACGCCGGCCGCGACAGCGCAGACCGGCACCCAGCCGGCGCCCACCTGGTGGTGGGTGCTGATGGGCGTGCTGGGCGCCTGCACCGCCTTGTTCTACCTGTTCCTCAGCTTCGCCCGGCTGGAAATCTTCAAGATGCTGCTGGGCTCGTTCTTCCCGCTGATGATCCTGATTCTGGCGGTGCTGGGCTCCATCGTGTTCGGCCTGGCCACGCCCACCGAAGCGGCGGCCATGGGCTCGCTGGGCGGCTTCTTGCTGGCGGCGGCCTACAAGCGGCTGACCATGGACGTGGTGCGCGAGTCGGTCTACCTGACGGCCAAGACCTCGGCCATGGTGTGCTGGCTGTTCGTCGGCTCGGCCATCTTCTCGGCGGCGTTTGCCCTGCTGGGCGGGCAGCAGCTGATCGAGCAATGGGTGCTGTCGATGAACCTGAGCAAGGTCGAGTTCATGCTGCTGTCGCAGGTGGTGATCTTCCTGCTTGGCTGGCCGCTGGAGTGGACCGAGATCATCGTCATCTTCATGCCCATCTTCATCCCGCTGCTGAGCCACTTCGGCGTCGATCCGCTGTTCTTCGGCCTGCTGGTGGCGCTGAACCTGCAGACCGCCTTCCTGTCGCCGCCAGTGGCCATGTCGGCCTTCTACCTCAAGGGGGTGGCGCCGCCCTACGTGACGCTGAACCAGATCTTCCTGGGCATGATGCCCTTCATGGCGATCCAGGTGCTGGCCATCGTGCTGCTGTACGTGTTTCCGTCCATCGGCCTCTGGCTGCCGAACCTGCTTTACAAGTAAAAACGGGCTCTGGCGCTTGCTCAGACTGCGCCAGCAGCTCTTTTATCGATAGCAATCAGTGGATCGCCCGCAGCCTGCCGCGGGCGATCGGCTGGCGCGGCTTCCTACAATCGCACCCATGCCCGCGCCGCGCCGCCCGATCCGTGAACTGCCCGACGAGCTGATCAGCCAGATCGCCGCCGGCGAGGTCATCGAGCGCCCGGCCTCGGTGGTGCGCGAGCTGCTGGACAACGCGCTGGACGCCGGCGCCACCCAGGTCACCGTGCGACTGCTGGCCGGCGGCGTGCGCCTGATCAGCGTCGAGGACGACGGCGCCGGCATCGCCCCCGGCGAGCTGGCCACCGCGCTGCGGCGCCACGCCACCAGCAAGATCGCCAGCCTGGCCGAGCTGGAGGCGGTGGGCACCATGGGTTTTCGCGGCGAGGCGCTGGCCGCCATCGCCTCCATCGCCGAGCTGTCGCTGCTGTCGCGCACGCCCGAGCAGCCCAGCGCCTGGCTGCTGGACGCCCGCAGCGGCGAGCTGCGCCCGGCCGCGCGCGCCGTCGGCACCACGGTGGAAGTGCGCGAGCTGTTCTTTGCCGTGCCGGCGCGGCGCAAGTTCCTCAAGACCGACGCCACCGAGCTGGCCCACTGCACCGAGGCCGTGCGCCGCCACGCGCTGGCGCGGCCCGACGTCGGCTTTGCGCTGTGGCACGAAGGCCGGCTGATCGAGCAGTGGCGCAGCCACCCGGGCGAAGCCGGCCTGGCGCAGCGCCTGGCCGACGTGCTGGGCGAGGACTTCCTGGCCGGCTCGGTGGCCATCGAGCACAGCGCCGGCCCGGTGCGCGTGAGCGGCCGCGCCGGCCTGCCCGACAGCGCGCGCGCCCGCGCCGACCAGCAGTACGCCTGGGTCAACGGCCGCTTCGTGCGCGACAAGGTGATCGCGCATGCGGCGCGCGCGGCCTACGAGGACGTGCTGCATGGCCAGCGCCAGCCGGTGTACGTGCTGCACGTCAGCGTCGATCCGGCGCGGGTGGACGTCAACGTGCACCCGACCAAGATCGAGGTGCGCTTTCGCGACAGCCGCGAGGTGCATCAGGCCGTGCGCCACGCGATCGAGAACGCGCTGGCGGCCCCGCGTGCCGCCCAGGCCGGCGCGCCGGCCGACGCCGCGCCGCCCACCGCAGCCCCCGAGGTTTTCAAGCGTTTTCAAGCTCCAACGCCCGCCCATCCTGCGCAAACAGCTATTCATTTTGAAGCAAACGCCAGCCTGGCCGTGGCCGAACTGCAGGCCCTGTGGCAGGCCACGCCAGTGCAGGAGGCCGGCGCCGTGCCAGCGCAGGCCCCCGAGCCCGCGCAGGACTGGCCGCTGGGCCGCGCCATCGCGCAGCTGCACGGCATCTACATCCTGGCCGAAAACCGCGCCGGCCTGGTGCTGGTGGACATGCACGCGGCGCACGAGCGCATCGTCTACGAGCGGCTCAAGCGCCAGCTCGACGGCGCGCGCGTCGCCCGTCAGCCACTGCTGATCCCGGCCACCTTCGCCGCCACGCCGCGGGAAGTGGCCACCGCCGAAGGCGCCGCCGACGCGCTGGCGCGGCTGGGCCTGGAAATCACCCCGTTTTCGCCGCGCACGCTGGCGGTGCGCGCCGTGCCCACCGCGCTGGCGGCGGGCGATGCGGTGCAACTGGCGCGCGACGTGCTGGCCGAGCTCGCGCAACACGAGGCCAGCACCGTGGTCGAGCGCGCCCGCCACGAACTGCTGGCCACCATGGCCTGCCACGGCGCCGTGCGCGCCCACCGCCGCCTGACGCACGAGGAGATGAACGCCCTGCTGCGGCAGATGGAAGCCACCGAGCGCAGCGACCAGTGCAACCACGGCCGGCCGACCTGGCGCCAGCTCAGCCTGCGCGAGCTGGACGCGCTGTTTCTGCGCGGGCGCTGAAAGCGCGCCCCTCGTCCGGCCGCGCGCCAGCCCCTTCTGCTACCCTCGCCCGCGTGTCTTCCCCCCTGCCCGCCACCGGCGCCGCGCCCGCCCGCGCCACCGCCATGCCGCCCTGGATCGTCGTCGTGCTGCTGGGCCTGCTGCTGGGCATTCAGCCGGTCACCACCGACGTCTACCTGCCGGCCCTGCCCGCCCTGCAGCACGAGCTGGCGGCCTCGATGTCGCAGGTGCAGCTGACCTTTGCCGGCCTGCTGCTGGCCTTCGGCTGCTCGCAGCTGGCGTGGGGCCCGCTGTCGGACCGCTTCGGCCGCCGGCCGGTGCTGCTGTGGGGCCTGTTCGCCTACGTGCTGGCCTCGCTGGCCAGCACGCTGGCGCCGCGCATGGACCTGCTGATCGCCGCCCGCGTGGCCCAGGGCGCCGCCATGGGCGCGGCGGTGGTGTGCGCGCGCGCCATCGTGCGCGACCTCTACCCGCCGCTGGAAGGCGCCCGCATGATGTCGCGCGGCCTGTCGGGCCTGGGCGTGATCGCCATCACCTGCGCGCCGCTGGGCGGCCTGCTGACCGAGCTGATCCACTGGCGCGCCGCGCTGGCGGCGCTGGCGCTGTTTGGCGCCGTCACGCTGGCGCTGGTGGCACTGCGCTTTCACGAAACCATCCCGGCGCGCAACCCGCGGGCGCTGGCGCCGCGGGCGCTGTGGCAGGCGTGGCGGCGCATCGCCCGCCACCCGACGTTTGCCACCTACTCGCTGCTGGCCACGGCGTCCTACGCGGCGCTGTTCACCTTCCTGTCCACTTCCCCCTTCGTGCTGATCGAGGCGCTGGGCATGAGCCGTTTCGGCTACGGCGCGCTGATGGCCGCCGGCTCGCTGGTGTACATCGCCGGCACCGTGGCCTGCCGCCGCCTGCTGCTGCACTGGGGCATCCGCCGCGCCGTGTTCGCGGCCGGCTGGGTCACCTTCGCGGCTGGCGTGCTGATGGCCGGCCTGGCCTGGCTGGGCTGGGGGCGGCCGTGGTACGGCTGGTGGGCGGTGTTCGTGCCGCAGGCGCTGTTTCTGCTGGCCCATGGCGTGCACCAGCCGGTCAGCCAGAGCGGCACGGTGGCACCGTTTCCGCAGATGGCGGGCGCGGCCTCGGCGCTCAACGGTTTCCTCATGATGGCGGTGGCCTTTCCCATGGGCCTGTGGCTGGGCCGCATGATGGACGGCACGCCGCGCGCGCTGGCGCTGGGCTTTTTTGGCTGGAGCACGGTCATCGCCCTCACCGCCTGGTTCCTGGTGCCTAGACATGGCGACCCCGAGCGACATTGACGGCGCCGGCCCGCGGCCGATCGGCATCGCCGGCCCCACCGCCAGTGGCAAGAGCGCGCTCGCCCTGGCGCTGGCCGAGCGGCTGCCGGTCGAGATCATCAGTGTCGATTCGGCCCTGGTCTACCGCGGGCTGGACATCGGCAGTGCCAAGCCCACGGCGGCCGAGCGCGCCGCCGTGCCGCACCACCTGATCGACATCCGCGACCCCGGCCAGCCCTACAGCGCCGCCGAATTCGTGCGCGACGCCACGCACCTGATCGCCGACATCCGCGCGCGCGGACGCACGCCGCTGCTGGTGGGCGGCACCATGCTGTACTTCAAGGCGCTGCGGCACGGTCTGGACGACATGCCACCGGCCGACGCCGCCGTGCGCGCGCAGCTGGAGGCGCAGGCGCGCCAGCACGGCTGGCCGGCGCTGCACGCCGAGCTGGCGCGCGTCGACCCGCTGACCGCAGCGCGCCTGCCGCCGGGCGACAGCCAGCGCATCCAGCGCGCGCTGGAGGTGTGGCGGCTCACCGGCCGGCCGATATCCAGCTTTCATGCTACAACTTCAGGAGCTTCTGGCGCGCACCAGACAAGCGCCTGGCCCCTATTTTCTCTGGAACCCGAAGACCGCGCCTGGCTGCACCGGCGCATTGCCGAGCGCTTCGACGCCATGCTGGCCGGCGGCTTTCTGGACGAGGTGACGGCGCTGCGCGCGCGCGGCGACCTGTCGCCCGAGCTGCCGGCCCTGCGCGCGGTCGGCTACCGCCAGGCCTGGCAGGCGCTGGACGAAGGCTGGCCGCTGGCGCTGCTGCGCGAGCGGGGCATCGCCGCCACGCGCCAGCTGGCCAAGCGCCAGCTCACCTGGCTGCGCGGCATGCCGTGGCGCCAGCGGCTACCCGCCGACGCCCCCGATGCCCTGCCGCGCGCCGTGCGGGCGGTCCTGGCCGCCGCCGACGCAGCACAAAATTGAACTCTTTGTAACTACTCCTTGCGTCCGACCGTGCGGCCCAGCCGCCAAACTGCGGTGTAATCCGCGCCGGGAGACCGGGCCCGGTGATCTCACGCCAGAGGAGCATGGGGGCCATCGCCAGAGCACAGGAACGCATGGATACGCTCGCCCCCGACACGGCCACCGGTCCCGCCGCAGACGTTGCCTCGCGGGGTTCGGCCACCGACCCGGCGGACCACCTGCCACCGCCCAGCGCGCCCCCCCACCCGAGCGTCGCCACCCTGACCGGCTTATCGGCGCTGCTGGCGACCGGCCTGGCGGGTTGTGGTGGCGGCGGCGATGCCGAAGCGCCCGCCCCCGGCCAGCCCCCCGCGCCGGGCGAGCCCCCGGCGCCCCTGCCGCCCGCCGTCCCCTTCACGGCCACCGAGGCGGCGCGCTTTCTGCAGCAGGCGCAGTTCTCCTCCAGCGACGCCGACATCGCCGCCGTGCGGGCCACCGGCCCTGCGCGCTGGCTGGACGAGCAGATGAACGCCCCCAGCCACACCAGCGGCTGGGACTGGCTGGTGCAGCAGGGCTACCAGCAGGAAAGCCTGCGCTTCAACGGCGGCTACGCCGACCACATGGTGTGGAACCAGCTCATCGCCGCGCCGGACGCCGTGCGCAAGCGGGTGGCGCTGGCCTGGTCGGAAATCCTGGTGGTGTCGGGCAACGGCATCGACGGCTACTGGCCCTCCTTCGCCATGGCGGCCTACTGGGACTTGCTGAACCAGCACGCCTTCGGCAACTTCCGCGAGCTGCTGCAGGCCATCACCCTCAACCCGGCCATGGGCGCCTACCTGAACACGCGCGGCAACAAGAAGCCCAACGCCGCCGGCCGTGTGCCGGACGAGAACTACGCGCGTGAGGTGATGCAGCTGTTCACCATCGGTCTGTACCAGCTCAATCCCGACGGCACGCTGCGCGGCGGCCAGCCCCAGGAAACCTACACCCAGGCCGACGTCAGCGCCCTGGCACAGGTGTTCACCGGCTACGACCTGGACGCCGCCAGCGGCGAGCAGAAAACCGATCCGGCGCCGTTTCGCCGTCCGATGAAGCTCAACCCGGCGCAGCACGCCAGCGACAGCGTCACCGTGCTGGGCCAGAGCATCGCCGCCGGCGACGGCACGACGCGGCTGCGCCAGGCGCTGGACATCCTGTTCCAGCACCCCAACGTCGGGCCCTTCATCGGCCGCCAGCTGATCCAGCGCCTGGTCACCAGCGCGCCCAGCGCCGCCTATGTGGGCCGCGTGGCGGCGGCCTTCAACAACAACGGTGCCGGCGTGCGTGGCGACCTGCGCGCCGTCACCCGCGCCGTGCTGCTGGATCCGGAGGCGCGCCAGGACCCCGGCCTCAATGGCCCGGCCTGGGGCAAGCTGCGCGAGCCCATGATCCGCTTCGTGCAGTGGGCGCGCAGCTTCGGCGCCACCTCCAGCGACGGCAAGTGGATCCTGTGGGACCTGTCCGACGCCTCCACCGCGCTCGGCCAGAGCCCGCTGCGCAGCCCCTCGGTGTTCAACTTCTTCCGCCCTGGCTACGTGCCGCCGGGCACCGCGCTGGCCGAGCGCGGCCAGCCGGCGCCGGAGTTCCAGCTCACCAACGAGACCTCCGTGGCCGGCTACCTGAACTACATGCAGGGCGCCATCGCCTGGGGCGCCTACGGCAGCAAGACCAGCAAGATCTGGGTCGAACGCTACACGCGCGAGATGGCGCTGGTGCAGGACGCCGCGGCGCTGGTCGAGCGCCTCAACCTGCTGCTGGCGGCCGGCCAGCTCTCGCCCGCCACCGTGGCCACCATCCGCGACGCCATCGCCACCCTCAAGCCCGACAGCGACTGGGGCCGCAACCAGCGCGTCTGGTCCGCCATCGCGCTGGTGATGGCCTGTCCCGAATACCTGGTGCAGAAATGACGAACACCGCCATGACCTCACTGTCATCCGCGGCACGCCGCGCCTTCCTGCGCCGGCTCGGCCAGCTTGGCCTCGCCGGCACCGCCGCGCCCTGGGCGATCAACCTGGCGGCCATGGGCGAAGCGGCGGCCTTCAGCGCCGACGGCTACAAGGCCCTGGTGTGCGTCTTTCTGTACGGCGGCAACGACAACGGCAACACCCTGATCCCGTACGACAGCACCAGCCACGCCGAATACGCCACGGCACGCCAGTCGCTGGCCATCGCGCGCGCCAGCCTGGCCGCCACCGCGCTGACCGGCAGCGGCCTGCCCGCTGGCCGCGAATACGCGCTGGCGCCCCAGTTGGCGCCGCTCAAGCCGCTGTTCGATGCCAAGAAGCTGGCCCTGCAGCTCAACGTCGGCCCGCTGCGCGTGCCCACCACGCTGGCGCAGTACCAGGCCCGCTCGGTGCCGCTGCCGCCCAAGCTGTTTTCGCACAACGACCAGCAGTCGGTCTGGCAAAGCTCGGCCGCCGAAGGCGCCGTCAAGGGCTGGGGCGGCCGGCTGGGCGACCTGGCGCTGGCGGGCAACGGCGGCAGCGCGCTGTTCACCTGCATGTCGGTCACCGGCAATGCGGTGTTCCTGTCGGGCGAGCATGCACTGGCCTACCAGATCGGCGCCGGCGGCGCGGTGGCGATCAAGGGCGTGACGCAGGACGATGGCATGTACGGCGCCCAGGCCTGCCGCGAGGCGCTGCGCACGCTGATCACGCAGCCGCGCGCCCAGGTGCTGGAGAGCGAGCTCAACCGCATCACCGCCCGCTCGCTCGACTCGCACGCCACGCTGGCGGGGGCGCTGGCCGGCAGCGCCAGCCAGTTCGACACCGTGCTGCCCGATCTGGTGGACGGTCGCCGCCGCACGCTGAACCAGCAGCTCAAGATGGTGGCGCGCCTGATCGCCGCGCGCGGTCAGCTGGGGCCCAAGCGCCAGGTGTTCCTGGTCTCGCTGGGCGGCTTTGACACCCACGACAACCTGATGGACCGGCATCCTGCCCTGCTGACCGAGCTGGGTGGGGCGCTGAGCGGCTTTCAGCAGGCGCTGGAATCCATTGGCGTGGGCCCGCAGGTCACCACCTTCACGGCGTCGGACTTCGGCCGCACCCTGGTTTCCAACGGTGATGGCTCCGACCACGGCTGGGGCAGCCACCACATGGTGCTGGGCGGCGCGGTGCGCGGCGGCGCCTTCCATGGTCAGGCGCCGCAGGCCGTGTTGAAGGGCCCGGAAGACGTGGGCCAGGGCCGGCTGCTGCCGAGCACCGCCGTCGACCAGTACGCCGCCACGCTGGCGCGCTGGTTCGGCGTCAGCGACACCGAGCTGCCGCTGGTGGCACCCGCCATCGCCCAGTTCGGCACGCGCGACCTGGGCTTTTTGAGCGCATGAGCCCCCGCCCGCGGGCGGGGCAGACGCCCCCGGCGCTTACTCGATCGTCAGGCGCTGCGAGCCGCTGGCCTGCTTCTTGGGCAGGGTCAGCGTCAGCACGCCGTTGTCGTACTTGGCCTTGGCGGCGGACTGGTCGATGTCCTGCGGCAGCTGGAAGCTGCGCGCCACGGCGCCGTAGTAGCGCTCGCTGCGCAGCACGCGCTCGCCGCTGGACTGGCTGTCCTGCTGCTTGATCTCGGCGCGCACCGTCACCACGCTGCCATCGATGGACACGTGGATGTCGTCCTTGCCGACGCCCGGCACTTCGGCCTCGACGGTGTAGTTGCCGTTGTTTTCCTTCACGTCGACGCGGATCTGCGCCGCCGTGGGCAGCGGATCGCCGTGCAGCGGTTTGACGAAAAAGCCAGGCGCCAGATCATTGAAGAAATCATCGAACAGCCGGCTGCGAACGAGTGGATTGGCCATGTGAATCTCCTTTCGGTCAACGGGGGTGCGGGACCGCACCTCTCTTGTCAGGTACGTGCGAGCGGTGATCGCGATTTCAAGCCCCGCCGATCCACCGCGGCGCGCGGCCAGCCGGCAGCGGCCCGCGCCAAAGCGTGGGAAAATGCGCGCCTGTTCCGCCCCACGCCATCGCGCGCCACGGGCCTCACGCTCTTCCTACAACCCATGTCGTCCTCCCTGCACCCCATGCTGAACGTGGCCATCCGGGCCGCGCGCGCCGCTGGCGCCATCATCAACCGCGCCGCGCTCGACGTCGAGGCCGTGCGCATCTCGCAAAAACAGGTCAACGACTTCGTCACCGAAGTCGACCACGCCAGCGAGGACGCCATCATCGACACCCTGCTGACCGCCTACCCCGGCCACGGCATCCACGCCGAGGAGTCGGGCACCACGCGCGGCAACCCGCAGTCCGACCATGTCTGGATCATCGACCCGCTGGACGGCACCACCAACTTCATCCACGGCTTTCCGGTCTACTGCGTCAGCATCGCCCTGGCCGTCAAGGGCCGCGTCGAGCAGGCCGTCATCTACGACCCGTCCCGCAACGACCTGTTCACCGCCACGCGCGGGCGCGGCGCCTACCTGAACGACCGGCGCATCCGCGTCAGCAAGCGCACGCGCCTGCCCGAATGCCTGATCTCCACCGGCTTTCCGTACCGCAAGGGCGACGATTTCCAGGGCTACCTGCGCATGATGGCCGACGTCATGCAGCGCACCGCCGGCCTGCGCCGCCCCGGCGCGGCGGCGCTGGACCTGGCCTATGTGGCCGCCGGCTTCACCGACGGCTTCTTCGAGACCGGCCTCAAACCCTGGGACGTGGCCGCCGGCAGCCTCCTGATCACCGAGGCGGGCGGCCTGATCGGCAACTTCGTCGGCGAGGCCGACTTCATGGATCAAGGCGAATGCCTGGCCGGCAACCCGCACGTGTTCGCGCAACTGGTGCAGTTGCTTGGCAAGCATTCGCGCTTCAACGGCGCCGCGCTGCCCAGCAGCGAGCAGCGCGTACCGCTGAGCCTGCGCAAACCCGGCGAGGCGGCCGAAGCCGCCGACGTCCCGCCCGCGCAACCGTGACCCGCGGCGCCGACACCGCGTGCGCACCGCCGGCCAGCGACGGCGCCGGCGCGGCCCACCCGCGCGCCATCCGCAGCTTCGTCACGCGTGCCGGCCGCACCACCAGCGGGCAGGCCCGCGCGCTGGCTGCACTGGGGCCGCACTACATGCTGCCCCATGACCCGAAAACTCCTGATTTAATAGCTTCCTGCGCGCGCCAGACAAGCGCCAGCGGCCAAAAATACGATAAATTCGTGCTGGAAATCGGCTTCGGCATGGGCCACGCCACGGCGCACATCGCGGCGCTGATGCCCGACACCCTGTTCATCGGCTGCGAGGTGCACGAACCCGGCGTCGGCGCGCTGCTCAAGCTGATGGGCGAGCAGGGCCTGGGCAACATCCGCATCGTGCCGCACGACGCCGTCGAGGTGCTGCGCCAGACGGTCGCGCCCGCCACGCTGGACGGCATCCACATCTTCTTTCCCGACCCCTGGCACAAGAAGCGCCACCACAAGCGCCGCCTGATCCAGCCGCCCTTCGTGCGCGAACTGGCCGAGCGCCTGAAGCCCGGTGGCCACCTGCACCTGGCCACCGACTGGCAGCCCTACGCCGAGCAGATGCTGGCCGTGCTGGGCGCCGAGCCCCTGCTGGCCAATACCGCCGACGGCTACGCGCTGCGCCCGGCCTACCGGCCGGAAACCAAGTTCGAGCGCCGCGGCCTGCGCCTGGGCCACGGCGTGTGGGACCTGGTGTTCCGCCGCCGGCCGGCCGCTTGAACCGCGCCGCATGGCCCGCGCCGCCCTGCCCCCGCTGCCGCTGCGCGACGGCGTCGGCCCCAGCTGCGTCGCCGTGCCGGGCGCCGGCTGGCCGACAGTGCTCGATTTCCTGGCCGAGCGCCTGCCCACTTTGACGCGCGACGAATGGCAGCACCGCCTGGACAGCGGCCAGGTGCTGGACGCTCAGAGCCACCCGGTGGCGGCCGAGCTGCCCTGCCGCGGCGGCCTGCGCTTGTTCTACTACCGCGGCTGGGCCGACGAGCCGGCGCTGGACGGCGCGCCCGAGCAGATCGTGTTCCAGGACGACTGGCTGGTGGTGGCCGACAAGCCGCACTTCATGCCGGTCACGCCCGGCGGGCGCTTCGTGCAGCGCAGCCTGCTGGTGCGCCTGCGGCGCCGGCTGGGCATCGACGGCCTGAGCCCGATCCACCGCATCGACCGCGAAACGGCCGGCCTGGTGGCGTTTGCCGTGCAGCCCCACACGCGCGCCGGCTACCAGGCGCTGTTTCGCGACCGCGCCGTGCACAAGCGGTACGAGGCGGTGGCGCCAGCCCTGCCCGCGCTGGCACAGCCGCGCACCCACCGCAGCCGGCTGGCGCCGGACCCGCGGCGTTTTTTCGTCTCGCGCGAAGAGCCCGGCGCACCCAACAGCGAAACCCACGTCACACGCGCCGCCGTGCTGGGCGAACATGCCCTCTACCAACTGCGCCCCGTGACCGGCCAGCGCCACCAGCTGCGCCTGCACCTGTGCGCACTGGGCGCGCCCATCCTGGGCGATGCCTTCTACCCGCGGGTGCTGCGCGGCCCCGGCGAGCCGGACGATGCGGCGCGCCCGCTGCAACTGCTGGCCCGCGAGCTGGCGTTCGACGACCCGTTCACCGGCCAGCGGCGCCAGTTCACGTCGGCGCTGCAACTGGCGGCCGAGGCACGCCGCTGGCCTTCCGCGGACGCCGGCGAACCGGCACCTCAGACCTCGGCCAGCGGCGCCACGTCGGTCACCGGTGCCAGCGGCACGTAGCCGCTTTCCTCACGCGCCTGCCGGCGTTCACTCAGGCGCTGGCGCACCTGCTGCCGCTTGTCGGCCACCTGATCGGCCAGGGCCGCCGCGTCGACGTCCGCATTGGCGGCCGCCACGATCGAGGCGACGCGCGACGAACTGCTGGCCGACGCGCCGCGCTGCGACTGTGCCAAATCGTCGCGATCGCGCAACAACAGGTTGAATGGCCGGCCCTTGAGCTCACCAAACTCCGTCAACTTGCGGCGGAAGTACGCCTGGATTTCGGATCGCAGCGCCAGCGGAATGCGCAGCGGCGTCTCGATCACCAACAGCACCGCCACACGCCCCTGGGAATCGCGGGTTTGCAGGCACTGCGCCCGCCCCGTCATGCCCACATGCCGCATCAGGAACTGGCTGGCGCCCCGCAAGCGCCGCAGGTCATGTGACGGCGAACGCAGGCGGCGGCGAAGACGTTGGATAAACTGCATCGGAACCCTGTACGAAATGCACCCTCCCGGGGGCGGTGGGCCCAGCGGTGCACTGCATGAACCCTGCCCCGCATTCAGGGGGATGCGCAGTTATACGATAACTTTTGTTTGAATGTCCAATCCATCCACTGAAGCGCCAACGCTTCCCGACGATCTGGTCGTGCTGCAACGCGACTGGCTCTCCTCCAACAACCTGCTGTGCCTGGGCGAGCAGCCGGCGATCGTCGACACCGGCCACGTCAAGCACGCCGCGCAGACCGTGCGACTGGTACGCGACGTGCTGGGCACGCAGGCGCTGGCCACCATCGCCCACACCCACCTGCACAGCGACCACTGCGGCGGCACCGGCGCGCTGCAAGCGGCCTGGCCGGCGGTCACCACCTGGGTGCCCGAGTCCTCGCTGGGGGCCGTGCAGCGCTGGGACGAAGCCGCGCTGAGCTTCGACGGCACCGGCCAGCGCTGCGGGCGCTTCGGCGCCGACCAGCCGCTGGTGCCGGGCCGCGGCGTGCGCCTGGGCCGCCACGACTGGCAAATCCACGCCGCGCCCGGCCACGACGCGCTGGCGGTGGTGCTGTTCGAGCCGACGCTCGGCATCCTGCTGTCGGGCGATGCGCTGTGGGAGCACGGCGTGGGCGTCATCTTTCCGCACATCGACGGCTCGGACGACTTCGACACCTTCAACGACACGCTGGACGTGATCGAGCGGCTCGACCCCGAGATCGTCATTCCTGGCCACGGCGCGCCGTTCAGCCGCGCCGGCGGCGCCATCGACGCCGCGCTGGGCCGCGCGCGCGAGCGCATCGCCTACTTCAACGCGCAGCCGGCGCAGCACGCCCTGTACGCCGCCAAGGTGCTGATCAAATACCAGCTGCTGGACGTGGACGCCATGACGCACGCCGACTTCGAGCGCTGGCTGGACGCCGCCCCTTCGCTGCACCTGCTGCACCAGCAGCACCGGCCCGATCTGGCGTGGCCCGCCTGGCTGGCGCATGTGCTGACGCCCATGTTCAGCAAGGGCGTGCTGCAGCGCGACGCCACCCACGTGCGCGACGGCGCTTAAGTGCTTGGCAGGGCCTCGGCCAGCAGGCTGCCGATGGCCGCGCCCAGCGCCAGGTCCGGCACATGGCCGAAGACATGCTGGCGCAGCCGACCCTGGCGGTCGATCAGCAGCAGCGTGGGTGTGCCCTGCATGCCGTAGGCACGCATGGTCAGCGGCAGGCCGTGCTGGCCGTCCGGCCGGTCGACGCCGATCGCAAAGCTCAGACGGTTCTCGTGGATATAGGCCTGCAGCGACACCGGCTGCATCGCCTCATGGTGCTCGAACACCGTGTGCAGACCCAGCACCACCAGGCCCCGGTGGCCGAACTGCTCATGCACCTGTTGTGCCTGCGGCGTCGCCAGCCGCACGCAGGCCGGGCAAAGCATCTGAAAGGCGTGCAGCAGCACCACCTGGCCGCGCAGCGCCGCCAGCGTCGGTGCGTCCCCGGTGTTGAACCACTGGCTGACAAGCAGCTCCGGCGCCGCGGGGGCGGAAACAGCGGCGGACAGCGGCATGGCGGGATCTCCTGGACGATCTGCGGCGCATTATGGGCAGCCGGCCGGCCGGCGGCGCGCCCAGCACGCCGTACCCACGTTGGTCGTGCTGGCACGCCGGGGCGGACTACGATGGCGCCCTGGAGGTCTCGCTCATGCACACCGCACCGTCGCCCGAAGCCATCCGCGCGCGCCGCGCCGCGTTTCGCCAGCTGCACGCCTCGGGCTGCTTTCTGATCCCCAACCCGTGGGACGTCGGCTCGGCCCGCTACCTGGCCAGCCTGGGCTTCCAGGCTCTGGCCACCACCAGCTCCGGCGCCGCCTGGGCCGGCGGCATGCCGGACGGTGGCATGGCGCTGGCGCAGGTGCTGGAGCATCTGCGCCAGATGGTCGCGACCACCGGGCTGCCGATCAACGCCGATTTCGAGAAGGGCTTTGCCGACGAGCCGGAAGGCGTGGCGCGCCACGTGCGCGAGGCCATCGACACGGGCATTGCCGGCGTTTCGATCGAGGACTCGACCGGCAACGCCGGCGCGCCGCAGTTCGAGTTGGCCCTCGCCATCGAGCGCATGCGCGCCGCCCGCGCCGCCATCGACGCCAGCGGCCAGGACGTGCTGCTGATCGGGCGCGCCGAGAACTTCTTCGTCGGCCGCCCGGACCTGGCCGACACCATCGCCCGCCTGCAAGCCTACGCCGAGGCCGGCGCCGACTGCCTGTACACGCCCGGCATCACGACGCGCCAGCAGATCCGCGCCGTCGTGCAGGCCGTGGCCCCCAAACCCGTCAACGTGCTGATGGGACGCCCCAGCGAGCTGACACTGGCCGACCTGGCGGCGCTGGGCGTGCGCCGCGTCAGCGTCGGCGGCGCACTGGCGCGCGCGGCCTGGGGCGGTCTGCAGCGCGCCGCGCGCCTGCTGGCCGAGCAGGGACGCTTCGACGGCTTCGAGGACGCGGCCGACCACCATGCGCTCAACCAGCTGATGGCGGGTTGAATGCGGCGCGTTCGGATCCTCGCCCTGGCGACCTGCATGCTGGGCTGGCCGTGGGCCGCCCACAGCCAGTCTCCCCTGTCCGCCAGCGCCTCCGACCCCCGCGCCATGGGCTGGATGCAGGGCTTTCCGCCGCCGGTGGACAAGACCATCCGTTTCACCGACCCGGACTACTTCAGCTTTCCGAAGTTGCGCTGGACCGTGTGCCACTTCCGCGAGCTGATGCCGACGGCCGGTGTCGAGCGCGGCCCCGGCGCGGCCAGCACCCTGCCGGTCGCACTCGACGCCAGCATCGACACGGTGCGCTTCACGCCGCTGGGCGGCGGCCAGCCGATGACCTGGGCCGAGGCCTTCGACGCCAATTTCACCGACGGCCTGATCGTGCTGCAGCACGGCCGCATCGTCCACGAACGCTATGCCGGCTGCCTGGACCGGAACACCCTGCACGGCGCCATGTCACTCACCAAGTCGGTCACAGGCCTGCTGGGCGAGGTGCTGGTGGCCGAGGGCGCGCTGGACGAACACGCCCTGGTCGGCGCGCTGATCCCCGAGCTGAAGTCCAGCGCCTTTGGTGACGCCACGGTGCGGCAGGTGCTCGACATGACCACCGCGCTCAAGTTCTCCGAGGACTACGCCGACCCGAAGGCCGAAGTGTGGGCGCACGCCCAGGCCGGCAGCCCGCTGCCGCCGCCTGCGGGCTACACCGGGCCGCGCAGCTACCACGAGTCGCTGCAGCAGATCGACAAGAGCGGCGTGCACGGACAGGCCTTCGGCTACAAGACGCCCAACTCCGACGCCCTGGGCTGGCTGCTGGCGCGCGCCACCGGAAAGCCGCTGGGCGAACTGCTGGCCGAGCGCATCTGGCGCCGCATCGGCGCCGAGCGCGAGGCCTTCTACACCGTCGACGCCATCGGCACCCCCTTTGCCGGCGGCGGCTTCAACGCCACGCTGCGCGACCTGGCGCGCCTGGGCCAGCTCGTGCTGCAGGACGGCGAATGGAACGGCGAACAGGTGCTGCCACCGGCCGCGATCGAGCGCATCCGGCGCGGCGGCGACCGCGGCCAGTTCGCCCAGGCCGGCTACGCCCTGCTGCCCGGCTGGAGCTACCGCGGCATGTGGTGGCACAGCGGCGACGCGCACGGCGCCTTCAGCGCCCGCGGCGTGCACGGCCAGACGCTGTGGATCGACCCGGTGGCCGATGTCGTGATCGCGCGCTTTGCCTCGCACCCGGTGGCCGCCAACGCCGCCAACGACCCGACCTCGCTGCCGGCCTGGCGCGCCGTGGCCGATCACCTGATGGCCCGCGACCGGACGCCGCTGCTGGGCGGCGAGTGGGTGATCGAGGACATCGCCGGCGCCGGCGTGATCGACCGCACGCACGCCTTTCTGCGCTTCCTGCCCGACGGGCGGCTGGTGGGCAGCGCCACCTGCAACAACCTGCGGGGCCGGCACGAAAGCGCCGCCCGGACCCTGCGCCTGACACTGACCGCCACCAGCCGCAAGCAGTGCGCGCCAGCCCTGATGCACCAGGAAGGCCGGCTGCTGAAGCTGCTGCCGCGCGTCACCCACTACCGCATCGACGACACCGGCGCCTTGCGCCTGCGCACCGCCGCCGGCGAGGTCGCCACCGCGCGGCGCTGAGCGAGGGGGCGACGCCAGGCGGCCGATCGACAACCCCGCTACCGACTCTTCGGCCTGCAGTTCCCCTGCGGCCCTGCGCCGCGCGGACCTTGGCTACCGATTCTCATCACCGGCCGACACCTGCGCCAGCCATTGTCGAGGCGACAGGCCCACCCTGGCGGCGAACGCGCGCGACAGCGCCGACGGGTTGGCGAAACCCAGCTCCTCTGCCATGGCCTTAACCGGTTGACCCGCGCGCAACCGACTCTGCGCCAACGCCACGCGCCAGCCGCTCAGGTAGTCGGCCGGGGTCTGGCCCACCACCTCGCGAAATGCGCCCGCAAACGCCGTGCGCGACATGCCGGCGCACCCGGCCAGGCGCGCGAGCGTCCAGGCCTGGCCGGGCGCATCGTGCATCGCCATCAGGGCACGGGCCAGGCGCGGGTGCGCCATGCCGGTGATGAAGCCGGGGCGCACGCCGGCTTCCCGCGGATGATCAAGCAGCCAGCGCAGCAGCTGAATCACCACCACCTCGAAGATCCGGTCCACCAGCAGACGATGGCCGCAGCGCGGTCGGTCGGTTTCAGCGAACAGCAGCGCCAGCGCCAGTTCCAGACCCGCCACGCTCGCCAGCGGCAGCGCGATCAGCGGCGGCAGCGCCCGCGCCAGCGGGTTGTCGGGCCCGCCCTCGAAGTCGAGCCGGGCGCAAGTGAAATCCGCCCCCTCGGTCGGCGGGTTGTGAAAGTGGTGTGTGAAAGGGCGCGGGTACAGCAACAGCGTGGGTTCGTCGAACTGCATGGCCTGCGGCACCTCGCACGCGCCCGGATGGCTGACGGCCAGCTGGCCACGGCGCAGCACATGCAGGTAGCCATGCCCCTCGCCGGCATCGAAGTGGTGCAGCCCGCACAACTCACCAGCGTGGTGCAACCGGGCGCGCAGCCGAAAACGCTCCAGGATGCCTGACAAACGGTCGAAGGTAGCAGTCGGATTCACTGAACGAATAGGTATGTTTTATGTACAAATTAATATAAATCGTACATCACATGCAGGGATACTGCATGGACCACCCATCGCTGAAAGGAGCCGATCGTGACGCAGACACAGACTTTCCTGATCGCCGCCGCCTGGCTGGGCGGCCTCGCCACCGGCGCACTGGCCGCCGACGCCGGCACGCAAGGCGGGATCGCCAGCAAGGCCGCCCGGGCGGTGAAGGCGCCCTTTGACATCGTCCATACCCGGATCTCGACCCAGGACCGCATCGCCACGTTCCGGATGACGGTATCGGGCCAGGCCGGCAGGAGCCGCCCGACCAGGTCGGGCAAGCTGGCCGGCAGCCAGGTGTTCTCCTATGTCTGGCCGACCAGCCTGGACCCGGCCGTGGTCGGCTTCGAGCCCAAGGCCGGCATCCTGGCCTTTGCCGTCACCGCGCACCCCGACTTCGACGACACGCCGCTGTTCGACGAAAACGGCGACGGCAAGCCGGACAACGACGGCAACGTCTGGCACTCGCACTGGGTGGTGCTGCAGCCCGACGCGGCCTGCGGCAAGGATGCCCTGAAGGTGGTGGACATCCCGGCCGGCGCCAAGCCGCGCCTGCCCAAAACCTGGCCTGGCCTGCCGATCCTGATCGACAGCCCCGGCTGGAGCCCCACGCTCAAAGGCCGCACGGTGGAGGTACGAGTGCCGTTCGATGACATCGGCGCCGTCGAGGCGGGCGCCTTCGACGGCGTGACCGCCGCGTTGCGCGTCAACGCCAGCGTGCACAGCCCGTTGCTGTGCGTGGTGAATGTGTTCAAGGTGGCGTCGGGCGATCTGTCGCTGCCCGGCAAGGTGAACCGGTAGGGCGGCGCGGCCGAGGCCTGGCCTGCCCCCCGCGGCGCCTCACACGCGCTCGGCCACCCAGCCCGGCACGCTGGCCAGTGCCGCGGGCAGCGCCTTGGCGTCGGTGCCGCCGGCCATGGCCATGTCGGGCTTGCCGCCGCCCTTGCCGCCCACCAGCTGGGCCACGTGGCTGACCAGATCGCCGGCCTTGACGCGGCCCACGGCGTCCTTAGTGACACCAGCGGCCAGTTGCACCTTGTCGCCGTCCACCGCGGCCAGCACGATGGCGGCGCTGCCCAGCTTGTCCTTGAGCTTGTCCAGGGTCTCGCGCAGGGTCTTGGCGTCGGCGCCGTCCAGGCGCGCGGCCAGCACCTTCAGGCCCTTGACCTCGACCGCCTGGCTGAGCAGTTCGTCGCCCTGGCTGGAGGCCAGCTTGCCCTTGAGCTGGGCGATCTCCTTCTCCAGCGTCTTGACCTGATCGAGCACCTGACCCAGGCGCGCCTGCACCTCGGTGGCCGGCGCGCGCAGCGTGGCGGCCACGCCGTGCAGGCTGGCCTCCAGGCCCTGCAGGTAGCCCAGCGCGTGCTCGCCCGTGATGGCTTCGATGCGGCGCACGCCGGCGGCCACGCCGCCTTCGCTGACGATCTTGAACAGGCCGATGTCGCCGGTGCGCGCCACGTGGGTGCCGCCGCACAGCTCGCGGCTGCTGCCGATGTCCAGCACGCGCACGGTCTCGCCGTACTTTTCGCCGAACAGCATCATGGCGCCGGTCTTCTGCGCGCTCTCGATGTCCATCACGCGGGCCTGCGTGGCCTCGTTGGCCAGCACCTCGGCGTTGACGCGGCGCTCGATCTCGACGATCTGCTCGGGTGTCACCGGCGCATTGTGGGCGAAGTCGAAGCGCGTCTTGTCGGCATCGACCAGCGAGCCCTTTTGCTGCACGTGGGCGCCCAGCACCTCGCGCAGCGCCTTGTGCATCAGGTGCGTGACGCTGTGGTTGCGCATGGTGGCGGCGCGCGCGTCGGCGTCGACGTGGGCGATCAGCGCATCGCCCAGCTTCAGCCCGCCCTTGAGCGCCGTGCCGTGGTGACCGTAGACGTCGGCCTTGATCTTCTGCGTGTCCTCGACCTGGAACGCCGCCGCGCCGCGGTTTTCCACCCACAGCGTGCCGCGGTCGCCCACCTGGCCGCCGCTTTCGGCATAGAACGGCGTGCGGTCGAGCACCACGATGCCGTGCTGGCCTTCCTGCAGGGCGTTGGTGGCGACGCCCTCGTGGTAGAGCGCCAGCACCCGGGCCTCGCCGCGCAGGTGCTCGTAGCCGGTGAAGGCGTTGCCCGGGCCGTCGTAGTCGACCGCCTTGTCCATGCGGAACTTGCCGGCCGCGCGGCCGGCGGCCTTCTGCGCCGCCATGGCTTCGTCGAAGCCGGCCACGTCGACCGTGACGCCGCGCTCACGGCACACGTCCTGCGTCAGGTCGAGCGGGAAGCCGTAGGTGTCGTGCAGCTTGAAGGCGATGTGGCCGGGCAGTTCCTTGCGGCCGGCGATCAGCGCGTCGTCCAGAATTTCCATGCCGTTGGCCAGGGTCTCGAAGAAGCGCTCCTCCTCGGCCTTGAGCACCGCCTCCACCCGCTGGCCCTCGGCCTGCAGGCGTGGGTAGGCGGCGCCCATCAGCTCGACCAGCAGCGGCACCAACCGGTGGAAGAACGGCGCCTTCTGCCCCAGCTTGTAGCCGTGGCGGATGGCGCGGCGGATGATGCGCCGCTGCACGTAGCCGCGGCCCTCGTTGCTGGGGATCACGCCGTCGCTGACCAAAAACGCCGTGGCGCGGATGTGGTCGGCGATGACCTTGAGCGAGGGGTTGGCCAGGTCGGCGCAGCCGGTGACGCGCGCCGCCTCGGCGATCAGGCGCTGGAACAGGTCGATCTCGTAGTTGCTGTGCACGTGCTGCAGGATGGCGGCCAGGCGCTCCAGGCCCATGCCGGTGTCCACGCAGGGCGCGGGCAGCGGGGTGACGCTGCCGTCCTCGTGCATCTCGAACTGCATGAACACGTGGTTCCAGATCTCGATGAAGCGGTCGCCGTCTTCGTCGGGCGATCCGGGCGGCCCGCCGGGGATGTGGGCGCCGTGGTCATAGAAGATCTCGCTGCACGGCCCGCAGGGGCCGGTGTCGGCCATCATCCAGAAGTTGTCGCTCTTGTACTTGCCGCCCTTGTTGTCGCCGATGCGGATCACCCGCTCGGGCGGCAGGCCGATCACCTGGGTCCAGATGTCATAGGCCTCGTCGTCCTCGTGGTAGACGGTGGCCAGCAGGCGCTCGGGCGGCAGGCCGTAGACCTGCGTCAGCAGCTCCCAGCCCCATTCGATCGACTCGCGCTTGAAGTAGTCGCCGAACGACCAGTTGCCCAGCATCTCGAAGAAGGTGTGGTGGCGCGCGGTGTAACCCACGTTCTCCAGGTCGTTGTGCTTGCCGCCGGCGCGCAGGCAGGCCTGCACCGAGGCGGCGCGCACGTAGGGCCGCTTGTCGGTGCCCAAAAACACGTCCTTGAACTGCACCATGCCGCTGTTGGTGAACATCAGCGTCGGGTCGTTGCCCGGCACCAGCGGGCTGGAGGCGACCACGGCGTGGCCCTTGGCGGCAAAGAAGTCCAGGAAGCTCTGACGGATGTCGGCGACGGATTGGGGGGGCGTGGCGTTGTTCATGATGATTTCGGGCTCTGTCGTTTGCCTGGAAAGCGCAAGCAGCTCACAATTTGATAGTGTATTGGACTACCGCCACCGCGAGGCCAGGCGCAGGTCAAACCTTCATATTGTGTTCGAAGCCAGGGGCGCCTGCCGCTGCGGGCTGCAAGCCGAGCCGCGGCGCCCGATCAACCGCCTGGAAACGCCCCCAGCCGGTGGTAGCGCGGCGGCTGGGCCTGCAGGTCGGACCAGATGAGCGCCACCTGCTCGACCCGCCAGCGGATCGGCGCCGCCAGCGGGCGGGTCTGCACCTGCTCGGCCTGGCGCAGGGCGGTCAGGTGCGGCTTCCAGGGGCGGCGCTCGGGCGGCAGGCCGGCCTGCGCCGCCAGTTCGGCCGTGCGCTGTCGCAGGGCGGTGAGCGCCGGGCTGGGCGCGGCGCGCAGCACGGCCAGGGTGCCGCGCGGGGCGTGCCACAGCTCGGCGCGCACCAGGGCGATGTCGAACGGCTCGAAGGCCAGCGTGGCCAGGGCCACCTGCCACGCCTGCGCCTGCGGCGGCGTGACCTGGTCGTGAAATTGCAGCGTCACGTGCAGGCGATCGGGCGGCGGCCGCAGGCGGCGCGGCAGGCCGGCCCAGCGCTGGCGCTCGGCGTCGATGGCGGCGCAGGCTTCGGGCGGCGGAAACAGCGCCGTGAACAGGCGGCGCGGCGCGGTGGGCTGGGCGGGATCGGTGGACACGCCGGCATTGTGGCGCGGTGGCGTGCGCCCCGCCCGCTCAATGAAAGTCACGGCTCGTGGTGAGCTCGGCCAGCCGTCCCAGCAGCGGCGTGAGGTCGCGCAGGCGGCTGGCGATGAGGTGACGCACGGCGCCACCGCTGCCGGCATCGCGCTGCCACTGGCCCTCCACCGCCAGCAGGCGCGCGCGCAGCAGGGCGTGGCGTTGGTCCTCGACTTCGCGCAGGCCGGGCCGGACGATGACGTTGACGGGGCCGGTTTCGTCCTCCAGCGTGACGAAGATGGTGCCGTTCGCCGTCACCGGGCGCTGGCGCCCGACCACCAGGCCGCAGGCGCGCACGCTGCGGCCGTGGGGCGTTTGGGACAGTTCATCGGCCGTCAGCAGGCGCCAGCGTGCCAGGCGCGGGCGCAGCAGCGCCAGCGGATGGCGGCGCAGCGTCAGGCCCAGCGCCGCGTAGTCGTGCACGATGGCTTCGCCCTCCGGGGCGGCGGGCAGAGAGAGCGGCGTTTCGTGGATCGGGGCGTCGTGCAGCAGCGCGGTCATCGGGCGCCATGCCGCGCTCTGCCACGCCTGCTGGCGACGGTGGCCGGCAAGACTGGCCAGCGCATCGGCGGCGGCCAGCTGGCCGAGCGCCTGGGCGTCCAGCCTGGCACGCCGCGCCAAATCCTGCACGCTGACAAAGGGCGCGTCGGCACGGGCAGCGACGATGCGCTGTGCGGCGGCCTCGGCCAGACCCGCGACCAGGCGCAGGCCCAGGCGCACGGTGGGGCGCGGCAAAACGGCTGTCTGTAACTGGTCGCTGCCGGGAGCCGTGGGCGGCGTGGTCATCCATGACGTCGGCTCTGCCATCAGCGTCGTCGCTGGATCGCCACGCGGCTGCGCCGCTCGCGATGACGGCATTGCGGGACGATCCTTGGATGAGGACATGGGCGCCGCTTGTCTTTCCACGTCATTGCGAGGAGCCGCAGGCGACGCGGCAATCCAGTGCGGCCCACCCTCTGCCACTGCCGCTCCTGCTTCATCACGCGTCAGCGCCGGTTGCGACGGCTGTGTTGCGGGGTCGGCCGCCTGCAGCGTGCAATCCCAGTCGCTGGCCCCCACGTCCGGCGCCCGCACCGCCACGCCATGGCGGCGCGCGTCCTGCACCAGCTGCGCCGGGCCGTAAAAGCCCATGGGCTGCGAATTGAGCAGCGCCGCCAGGTAGGCCTCGGGCTCGTGGCACTTGAGCCAGGCGCTCTCATACGCGATCAGGGCAAAGCTGTAGGCGTGGCTTTCGGGGAAGCCGTATTCGCCAAAGCCCTTGATCTGCTCGAAGATGCGGCGCGCGAAGTCGGCGCTGTAGCCGCGCGCCAGCATGCCTTCGGTGAGCGCGCGCTCGAACGGCTCCAGCCCGCCCTTGCGCTTCCACGCCGCCATGGCGCGGCGCAGGCGGTCGGCCTGCTCGGCGCTGAAGCCGGCGGCGAGCATGGACAGCTCCATCACCTGCTCCTGGAAGATCGGCACGCCCAGCGTGCGCCCCAGCGCCCGGGCCAGGCGCGGCGGCTGGCCGGGCACGTCCAGGCGCGAGCGCTCGTATTCGATCGGCAGGCCGCGCCGCGCGCGCTCGCGTGCCTTGAGGTACGGGTGCACCATGCCGCCGGTGATCGGCCCCGGGCGCACGATGGCGACCTGCACCACCAGGTCGTAGAAGGTGCTGGGTTTGAGGCGCGGCAGCATGCTCATCTGCGCCCGGCTTTCGATCTGGAAGGTGCCCACCGTGTCGGCGCGGCGGACCATGGCGTAGGTGGCGGCGTCTTCGGGCACGATGTCGGCGCGCGTGAACGGCGCGCCGCGCCAGCGGCTCACCAGATCGAGGCAGCGGCGCACCGCCGTCAGCATGCCCAGCGCCAGCACGTCGACCTTGAGCAGGCCCAGCGCCTCCAGGTCGTCCTTGTCCCACTGGATCACGCTGCGCCCGTCCATGCTGGCGGGCTCGATCGGCACCAGGCGGGTGAGCGGCGTCTCGGTGAGCACGAAGCCGCCCACGTGCTGGCTCAGGTGGCGCGGCGTGCCCTTGAGCTGCGCCGCCAGTTCCAGCCACAGGCGCATCAGCGCGGGCGATGGCGCCAGATTCAGGTCGGCGGCCAGGCCAGCCAGGCGCGCGTCCACGCCCTGGGCGTCGAACCCGTGGTGGTCCCTGGCCACGGCGTCGATCAGGCGCGCGTCGACGCCGAGGGCCATGCCGACGTCCCGCAGCGCGCTGCGCGTGCGCCAGGTGATGACGGCGGCGGCCAGCGCGGCGCGCGCGCGGCCATATTTGGCGTAGATGTACTGGATGATTTCCTCGCGCCGCTCGTGCTCGAAGTCGACGTCGATGTCGGGCGGCTCGTGGCGGCGCGCCCGGCTGATGAAGCGCTCCAGCAGCGGGTGCGAGAAGCGCGGGTCGGCCTCGGTGATGCCCAGGCACCAGCAGACCACCGAATTGGCCGCCGAGCCGCGCCCCTGGCACAGGATGCCGCGGGCGCGCGCCTCGCGCACGATGTCGTGCACGGTCAGGAAGAACATCTCGTAGCGGCACTCGGCGATCAGCGCCAGCTCCTTGGCCACGTAGCGCCAGATGCGCAGCGGCACGCCCTGCGGCAGGCGCCGGTGCGCGCCCAGGATGGTGTGGCGGCGCAGCGTCTGCGTGGGCGTGAGGCCCGGCAGCACGCTTTCCTGCGGGTAGTTGTAGCGCACCTCGTCGAGGCGAAAGCGGCAGCGCGCGGCCAGCGCCAGCGTGGCCACCAGCGCGTCCGGCGGGTAGATGCGCGCGAGCCGGCCGAGCGGGCGCAGGTGGCGCTCGGCGTTGGGTTGCAGCGCGAAGCCGCAGCGATTCACCGGCCGGCCCAGGCGAATGGCGCACAGCACGTCGTGCAGGCGTTTGCGCGCGCGCACATGCATTTGCACGTCGCCGGCGGCCACCAGCGGGCGGCCGCTGGCGCGGCTGGCCTGCTGCAGCGCGGCCAGCCACAGCGCGTCGTCGGCGTCGCCGTGCAGCTCCAGCAGCCAGCCGAATTCCACATCAAAACCGGCGTTGGCGCCCATCCAGTGCGCGCAAGCAGCTATCGAATAAAGAGCATTCTGGGTCTCTCGCCAGGGCGCCCAGAGCAGCGCGCAGCCTTGCAGCGCGCGCATCGCAACGGCGGGCGCGCCGGCGTCGTAGCGACCCTTGGGCGCCGCCTGCCGCGCGCGGCTGATGAACTGGCACAGCTCGCCCCAGCCCGCCAGATCGAGCGCCAGCGCCACCAGCGTGCCCTGGCCGTCAAAGCGGAACTCGGCGCCGTGAATGAGCTGCAATGGCGCGGCGACACCCAGCGCCGCGCGGGCGGCGTGCAGCGCGGCGAGTTCGGGGTCTTCGACAGCCGCATCCCGCGAGCGCTCCAGATCGGCCAGGGCCTGCCAGGCCCGCACCGCGCCGGCCACCGAGCATTCGTCGGTGATCGCCAGCGCCGTGTAGCCCAGCGCCCAGGCCCGGCGCACCAGCTCCTCGGGGCTGCTGGCACCGCGCTGGAAGCTGAAGTGCGACAGACAGTGCAACTCGGCGTAGGACGGCGACGGCAGCGGTGCGGGACGCGCCACTGGCCGGCGCGGCAAACGCCGCACGCGCGTCGCGCGCGCAGCGGCCTCGGCCTGCGCCTCAAGCTGTTTTCGGCTGGGCTCGGGCATGGCGGCGGCTGGGTTCAGGCATACAGGCCGTGCAAAAACCAGCGCGGCGCGGCCTGCGGCTGCCGCGCCGTGGGCCGCTCGCGAAACACCCACAGCAGCTCGGCCGCCGGGTTGCGGGCGACGTAGTAATCCCGCGCGGCAGGACTGCTGCCATCCAGCGGCACCGCTTCGCTGTCGGCACGGGTCTTGTTGGCAATGGATGGATCGCCTTCCTGCTTTCGGGCCGCAGCGGGCGACGGTGCATCGCCGGTGGGCCACCACCCCGCCTCGATGCGGCGCGGCCCGGCCAGCAGCTGCAGCGGGCCGTGGTAGAGCGGCCGGCCGCCCTGCTCGGCCAGCGGCAGCGGCTCGGGGAAAAGCCAGCTGGGCGCCAGCGCGTCGGCCCAGCCGGGCTCGGTCGCCGGCGCCCTGTGCCGCGGCGCCTGCTGCGCCGGCCGCCAGCGCTGACGCTGCTCGGGCCGGTGGTCGGCCACGGGCTCGGCCGCCAGCACCTGCCCCGGCCCCAGGCGGGCGCTGACGCGCTCGATGAACACGTGCAGCGGATCGCCCGCGCGCCGCTCTTCGGGCAGCAGGCTGTGGCTGGCGAGCTGCCAGGGCGCGGTCTGAAGCGCCCGCAGGCGCAGCTGCACGGCCGGCGCCAGCAGCTGCACGCGGGCCAGCCGCTCGGCCAGCAGGCGGCGCAGGTGCTCCATGGCCTGGGCCGGCTGGGCGGTGCGCACCACCAGCGCCTGCCCGGGCGGCAGCGGCTGGCCATGAAGGCGTTTCAAGTCCAGCGTCCACGCCAATTCCAGCGCCAGCACGCCGAGCTGGCGCGCGCGCAGCCAGTGCTGCAGGGCGGTGAGCAGGCGCGCGGCGGCCCACAGCAGGGCGGGCGCGTTGTCGACGTGGGTGTGCAAATCCAACGACTGGTCGAAGCGTTCGGGCGCCGTGAGCCACGGGTAGCTTTCAGGCACCAGGCCAAAGGCGACGTCCAGCGCCGCGCGCAACTGCGGCCCGCAGCGGCGCACCAGCCCGGCACGCGGCAAGGCGTGCGCCTGGCCCCAGCTGCGGCAGCCCAGGCGCGCCAGCAACGGCAGGTGCGCTCGCGCGGCGGACAGCGCCTCCAGCGGCAGCGCCTCGGGCAGCGCCGACGGTGGTGGCAACGCCTGCCCGGTGGCACGCAGGCGCAGCTGCGCCAAAGCTACCAAACCAATAGCTGCTGGCGCTTGCCAGATCAGCGGCGGCGCCGGATTTTCTGCCTCGATGCGCTGCGCCAGCGCGCGCAGCCCGCCCCACAGGCGCAGGCTGGCGGACACCTCCAGCAGCAGCGCCTCGTCGACCTGCGCCACGCGCGGGGTGAACTGCAACGCCCACCATCCCAGCGCCTCATCGGGCGCGCGCCGGGGCTCCTGTTCCGCTGTGGTGGTGGTGGCCACGGTGGCGGGACATGGGGCCGGCGCCGCCTCAGGCGGCCACTGCAACGCGATCCACTGCATGGACCACCTCGCGCGCGGCAGCGTCGCCCGGCTGCGCCCCGCCCGATCGCACCGCGAACGGCAGCACCCGCGCGCCTTGCCGCGCCTGCCCGGTGCGGCCCCGCGCCGCGCCGGCCGCCAGCAGCGCACGCATGGCGGGCGACTGGGCCGGCAGGTGCAGCGGCGCGGCCAGCGGCGGCCCGCGCCGTTTGACGATGTCGACCACCAGGGCATCGCCCGCCGCGCCAACGTCCAGCCGCAGGCGCAGCGGCGCGGGCGAGGCCGCGCGCGCCGCCGGCGCTGGCCGCAGAACGAACAGCAGGCCGTCGCCGCCCTTGGCCGCGGCCAGCTGCAGCCGCCGCAGATCGGCTGGACGTGCCTGCGGCAGCCAGGCCAGCACAGCGGCGACGTCGGCGCAGCGCAGCGCCTGCTCGGTCGCCCACAGGCGGTCAGCGGCCGATGCGCCCGGCACCCACAGCAGCCGCGCCGGGGGCAGGCCCGCGGCCGCCAGCGCCGGCAGGCCGGGCTGCCAACCGGCTGCCGGCCGTGGCGACTGCGGCGCCCCCACCAGCACCACCGTGCCCTGCCCCACCCGGTGCGCCGCCAGCGCCGGCAGCAGCAGCGGCCACAGCGGCACGCTGCCGGCGGCGGGCAGCAGCTCGACCAGCGTGCCCAGCGGCCAGCCGCCGCCGGGCAGCTGGGCATCCAGCACGGCGTGACCGGTGGACACAGCCGGCGTCCCGCTGTCGTGCAAGGCATCGGCCGCCCACACCCCGGCCGGCGCCATCGCCCCCAGCCGACCTGACCATGTGGAGGCACCACGCGCGCCCGCCCCGCCGACGCGGGATGAGTCGGGAGCCAGGGACGGATCAAGGGCGAAAGCAGGCATGATTAACTGGTTATTTATACAGTATTTTGTAACGGCCCTGCCCACTCTGGCAAGCGTTTTGCGCACCGCTGCGGCGGGCTTTGCGGGGCATGGGCGCGGTGCTCACGGGTTTGCAGCACGCGCGCCATCGGCGGCAGGCCCGGCCGGGATCCGGTGGTGCGAATCACCGGACAAGCCCCACGCGGACACCCAGCCTCATAAAATCGGGGCCATGCGCCCGCCAGCGGGCAGGCGCGACGTTTCACACGCGAGACCGAGGCCCCATGAGCGACTCTCCCCGCCCCCCACGTCCGGTGTCCGGCAGCAAGGTCATCACCATCCACGGCACGCGCGCCGTGTTGGACGGCGTCAAGCCCAGCGCCCTGAGCGACCTGCCCGACGCCGGGCCCAAGCCGTCGTGGCTGCGCGTGCGCCTGCCCACCGGCTCCAAGTACCAGGACGTGATGGAGATCGTGCAGTCGCACCGGCTGTCCACCGTGTGCGCCGAATCCAAGTGCCCCAACATCGCCGAATGCTGGGGCCGCGGCACCGCCACCCTGATGCTGATGGGCTCGGTGTGCACGCGCGCCTGCAAGTTCTGCTCGGTCAACACCGGCAACCCCAAGGGCTGGCTGGACCCGCAGGAGCCTGCCAACGTGGCCAACGCCGTGGCGCTGATGGACCTGCGCTACGTGGTGCTGACCTCGGTCGACCGCGACGACCTGCCCGACCTGGGCGCCGGCCACTACGCCGCCTGCATCCGCGCCATCCATGAGCGCATGCCCGACACCGCGGTGGAGGCCCTGACGCCCGACTTCCAGGGCCGGCACGAGCTGGTGGCCCAGGTGCTGGACGCCGGCCTGGCCACCTACGCGCAGAACCTGGAAACCGTCAAGCGCCTGACCCACCCGGTGCGCGACCCGCGCGCCGGCTACGAGCTGACGCTGAACGTGCTGAAGTTCGCCAAGCGCCACGCGCCGGGCACCATCACCAAGACCAGCCTGATGGTGGGCCTGGGTGAAACCGACGACGAGATCGAGCAGGCGCTGGACGACATGCGCGCCGCCGACGTCGACGTGGTCACCCTGGGCCAGTACATGCGCCCCACGCGCAACCACCTGCCGGTGCAGCGCTTCGTCACGCCCGAGCAGTTTCAGCACTACCGCGAAATGGCCCTGGCCAAGGGCTTTCTGGAGGCGGTCAGCGGCCCGCTGGTGCGATCCAGCTACCGCGCCGAACGCGTGCTGGACCACGACAACGTGGGCCTGGACCCGCAGGGCGTGCTGGACGCCATCCGCGAATCGGCAGCCGCCGCCGCCACGCCGTCGCTGCGCTGCTGACGGCGCTGTGGCCCGACGGAGGGCCGCGCCCCATCCCGCCCCCAGCCGGCAGGGACGCCCCGAGTCCCTGCCTACAATCGTTTGCCCCCTTGAGGAGATCCACGCCATGGCGCCTTGCATCGTCGTCTGCCATTTCCAGCTTCCGGTACCCACCGAGGCGCAATTCATCGAGATCGCCAAGCGCTCGGCGCCGATGTTCCGCCAGCTGGGCGAACGCGGCCTGGTCAGCAAGGACTACGTGCGCGGCGAAGGCGGCGCCGGCGGCGTCTACGTCTGGGAAAGCCGCGCCGCCGCCGAAGCCTGGTTCACCGAAGCCAAGCTCGCCGAATACGCCCAGATCTTCGGCGCGCGACCCACGCTGACCTGGTACGACGCGCACCTGACGGTGGATAACAAGGCGGGCCAGGTGCGCATCAACGGCCAGCCCGTGGCCGGCAGCTGAAGCGCGGCGTCAAGCCCTGCACCCGCACCCCGAAGCCACCCACCTGCAGCCGATGTCATGACCGCTGAACCGCGCGCACCTTCCTGCGACCAATATGAAACCTTCATGCGCCAGGTGTACGAGCACGGCGTGGCCAAGGCCGACCGCACCGGCACCGGCACGCGCAGCGTGTTCGGCCACCAGATGCGTTTCGACCTGCGGCAGGGCTTTCCGCTGGTCACCACCAAGAAAGTGCACCTGAAAAGCATCATTTATGAATTGCTGTGGTTCCTGCGCGGCGACGGCAACGCGCGCTGGCTGCAGGAGCGCGGCGTGACGATCTGGGACGAATGGGCCAAGCCCGACGGCGACCTGGGGCCGGTCTATGGCGTGCAGTGGCGCAGCTGGCCCACGCCGGACGGCGGGCACGTCGACCAGATCGCGCAGGTGGTGGAGCAGCTCAAGGCCAACCCGGACAGCCGCCGCATCATCGTCAGCGCCTGGAACGTGGCCGACCTGCCGAAGATGGCGCTGATGCCCTGCCACGCCTTCTTTCAGTTCTACGTCGCCGAGGGACGTTTGAGCTGCCAGCTCTACCAGCGCAGCGCCGACATCTTTCTGGGCGTGCCGTTCAACATTGCCAGCTACGCGCTGCTGACGCACATGCTGGCGCAGCAGTGCGACCTGCAGGTGGGCGACTTCATCTGGACCGGCGGTGACTGCCACATCTACAGCAACCACTTCGAGCAGGTGCAGCTGCAGCTGTCGCGTGTGCCGCGGCCGTATCCGCAGCTGCACATCAAGCGCCGGCCGGCGTCGATCTTCGACTACGAGTATGAGGATTTCGAGGTCGTCGGCTACGACCCGCACCCGGCCATCAAGGCGCCGGTGGCGGTGTAGGGTGGCGGGCGCCGCCAGAAATACCGAACGCAGAGGACGCAAAGATTGCGCAGAAGTCGCAGAAGAAGAATCCAGAAATTTTTTGCGTCTTCTGCGAGCCCTCTGCGCCCTCTGCGTTCGGGTATTCAACAACAAATCGGGTTGCATCGCCCGCCAAGCAAGCGCAAGCTGCTATTGAATGAATAGTATTCCAATGACCGACCTGCTCTCCCTCTACCGCACCATGGTGCGCATCCGCGCCTTCGAGGACGCGGCCGAAGCCGCCAGCCAGGGCGGTGTGTCTGCCTTTGGTCAGTCGGCCACGGCGCAGCCGGCGCGGGTGCGCGGGCCGCTGCACCTGTCCACCGGGCAGGAGGCCGTGGCCGCCGGCGTGTGCGCGCATCTCAAGCCCGCCGACCTGCTGACCTCCACCCACCGCGGCCACGGCCACACGCTGGCCAAGGGGGCCGACCCGACACGCATGATGTGCGAGCTGTTCGGCAAGGCCAGCGGCTACAACGGCGGCAAGGGCGGCAGCATGCACATCGCCGACTTTTCGGTCGGCATGCTGGGCGCCAACGGCGTGGTCGCCGCCGGCCTGCCGATCGCCGTGGGCGCCGCGCAGGGCCTGAAGCTGCGCGGCCAGGACGCCATCGCCGTGTGCTTCTTCGGCGACGGCGCCATCAACCGCGGGCCGTTCATGGAGGCGCTCAACTGGGCCGTGGTCTACCAGCTGCCGGTGCTGTTCGTGTGCGAGGACAACCGCATCTCCGCCACCACCGAAAGCGGCAAGATGACCGCCGGCCCCGGCGCCAGTGCCCGCGCTGCGGCCATGGGCATCGCCGCCGTGCAGGTCGACGGCACCGACGTCCAGGCCGTCAGCGACGCCGCCGCCACCCTGATCGGCGACATCCGCACCGGCCACGGCCCGCGCCTGCTGCACGCGCTGACCGACCGCCACAAGGGGCATGTGTCGGTCGATCCCGCCACCTACCGCGACCCGGCGCAGGTGGCCGCCGCGCTGGCGCGCGACGGCCTGGCGCGCACGCGCGCGCAGCTGGTCGAGCAAGGCCAGGCCGCGCGGGTGGAGCAGATCGAGCGCGACGCCCAGGCCGAGATCGACGCCGCCCTCGCCACCGCCAGCGCCGCGCCACCGCCCGAGCCCGGCGCCGCCTACACCGACATCCAGACCGTCGGCGCGGGGATGTGGGTATGAACGCGCGCGATACCCAGAACACCGCTGTGACCGCCAGCCACGAGGACACCCGCACCGTGCAGCTGACTTACGCCCAGGCCGCCGCGCTGGCCCTGTCGCAGGCGATGGACGCCGATCCCACCGTGGTCGCCCTGGGCGAGGACCTGGGCCGCGGCGGCGTGTTCGGCCAGTACCGCGACGCTGCCGGCCAGCCGCTGGTGCAGCGCTTCGGCCCCGGCCGCATCGTCGACACGCCGATCTCCGAGGCCACCATCGTCGGCGCCGCCGTCGGCATGGCGCTGGCCGGCTGCCGGCCGGTGGTCGAGCTGCGCGTGGTCGACTTCGCCCTGTGCGCCATCGACGAGATCGTCAACCAGGCCGCCAAGAACCGCTACATGTTCGGCGGCCAGGGCCGCGTGCCGCTGGTGCTGCGCATGCCCATCGGCATCTGGTCGGCCTCGGCGGCGCAGCACAGCCAGTCGCTGGAAGCCTGGTTTGCCCACATCCCGGGCCTGGTAGTGGTCACACCCGCCACGGCCGCCGACAACCACGGCCTGCTGCTGGCAGCCCTGCAATCGGGCGATCCGGTGGTCTACATGGAGCACAAGGAGCTGTGGGGCCAGAGCGGCCCCGTGACGCCCGGCGCCGTCGTGCCGCTGGGCCAGGCGCGCACCGTGCGCAGCGGTGGTGACGTGACCATCGTCTCCTGGTCGCGCCAGCTGCTGGCCTGCGAGCAGGCGGCGCAGCAACTGGCCGCACAGGGCGTGCAGGCCGAGCTGATCGACCTGCGCACCCTCTGGCCCTGGGATCGCGAAGCCGTGCGGACCAGCGCCGCCCGCACCGGCCGCCTGCTGGTGGTACACGAGGCCATCCAGGTGGCGGGCTTCGGTGCCGAGATCGCCGCCACCGTGGCCGAGCACACCGGCGCCCAGGTGGCCCGCCTGGGCGCGCCGCGCATCCCGGTTGGCTACGCGCAGGTGCTGGAAGACGAGGCGCGCATCGGCGCCGGCCAGATCGTCGCTGCCACCCAGCGGATGCTGCAGCGATGAGCGGCGGCCAAACGCGCATCGGCCTGATCTGGGCGCAGGCGCGCGGTGGCGTGATCGGCAAGGACGGCGTCATGCCCTGGCACCTGCCCGAGGACCTGGCGCACTTCAAGCGCACCACGCTCAGCCACCCGGTCATCATGGGGCGCAAAACCTGGGAGTCCCTGCCGGCGCGTTTTCGCCCCCTGCCCGGCCGCCGCAACCTCGTCGTCACGCGCCAGGGCGATTGGAATGAAATCGGGGCCCAGCGCGCATCCAGCCTTCGCGAGGCGCTACAACAATGTGAGAAATCGGAGCAGGTCTGGGTGATCGGCGGCGCCCAGATCTACGCCCAGGCCCTGCCCCTGGCCGACGAACTGGTGGTGACCGAGATCGACGCCGACATCGACGGTGACGCCTTCGCCCCCGCCATCGGCCCCGAATGGCAGGCCGTGGCGCGCCAGCCGTTGGTGGCCGGCAATGGGATGCGGCTCGCGTTCGTTACCTGGCGGCGGACGGCGCCATAAAAACACCGCGCAAAAAAGACGAAAGGCCGCATATAGCGGCCTTTCCATTTGGTGCATCTTTCAGCTTGTTAGCGTCCAGAGCGCATTTCCCAATCGTATAACGCGCGAAATCTTAACACAGCGTGTTACAACCGGCACAGTTGCCATTGCACGGAGGGATTTCATGGGCACGATGCACTACAGACTGGCTCTGGACTTGGGAAGTACGTCCCTGGGCTGGGCGATGATTCGGCTGAGAGAGGGGCAGCCCGTCGCAGTTATCAAGGCCGGTGTGCGCATCTTCAGCGACGGTCGTAATCCCAAGGACGGTGCATCGCTTGCTGTCACTCGGCGCATGGCGCGGGCAATGCGTCGGCGGCGCGACCGACTACTCAAGCGCAAGAACCGCATGATGGCCCTGCTTGTGCAGGAGGGGTTTTTTCCGGCCGATTCGGACGCGCGCAAGGTACTGGAACGAATCAACCCGTACGAACTCCGGGCCAAAGGGCTGGACACGCAGTTGAGCCCTGCCGAATTCGCCCGCGCCCTCTTCCATATCAACCAGCGCCGCGGCTTCAAAAGCAACCGCAAGACTGACAAAAGGGACAACGACAGTGGCGCACTCAAGACCGCCATCAGTGCGCTGCGCCAACAACTTGATCCAGCAGGCGCTAGCGGCAAGGCTCGAACGGTTGGCGAGTTGCTGTGGCGCCGCATGCAAACCGGCACTGGGGTTCGAGCGCGCTACCGCGAAATGCGCGTCGAGAAGGACGATGGCAAGACACGCATCGACAAAAGCTACGACCTGTACGTGGATCGCGCGATGGTGGAAGCCGAGTTCGATGCGTTGTGGGAGAAGCAAACCAGCTTTGATCCGCAGCAATTCAACGAAGCCGCTCGCGCGACGCTGAAAGACTGCCTGCTGCACCAGCGCCCACTCAAACCCGTCAAACCGGGACGCTGCACCTTGCTACCCGATCAGGAGCGGGCGCCACTGGCCCTACCCAGCCAGCAGCGCTTTCGCATCTACCAGGAAGTGAACCATCTGCGCATCCTCGGTGCCGACCTGCAGGACTCTGACCTGACCCTGGCACAACGCAATGCCGTCGTCGATGCCCTGGAGCGACACGGCAAGCGCAGCTTCACGCAGATCAAGACCCTGCTGAAACTGGCTGGCACCACGCAATTCAACCTCGAAGACAACAAACGCCTGGAACTGAAGGGCAATGCCACGAGTGCGCTGCTCAGCAAAAAGGACTTTTTTGGGCCTGCCTGGTTCGACCTCGATCCAGCACGACAGGACGCGATCGTGATGCGTCTTCTGACAGAGGAAAGCGAACAAGCGCTCATCGCGTGGTTGCAGGCTGAATTCGACCTCGATGAACACCGAGCCGACACCATTGCGAATGCCAGTCTCGCCGAAGGATATGGCAGCCTCAGTGCCCAGGCGCTGGCGCGCATCCTTCCTCAACTCAAGGCCGACGTCATCACCTACGACAAAGCCGTCCGGGCCGCCGGTTTTGAGCATCACAGCCACATCAGCCACGCAGCGACAACCGGAGAAATCCTGCCGGCCCTGCCCTACTACGGCGAATATCTGCAACGCCATGTCGGTTTTGGCACCGGCAATCCGGAAGATCCCGCCGAGAAGCGCTTCGGCAAGATCGCCAACCCGACCGTGCACATCGGCCTGAACCAAGTGCGCACGGTGGTCAACGCGCTGATCCGGCGCTACGGCCACCCGAGCGAGGTCATTGTCGAAGTGGCCCGCGAGTTGAAGCAGAACCAGGAGCAGCGCAAGGAGCAGCAGCAGCAACAGGCCCAAAATCAAAAGCGCAACGAGCGACTGCGTGCCGATGCGGCTGGCATCCTGGGCATCGCCGCCGAAAGAGTTCGCCAGGCAGATATCCAGAAATTGATTCTGTGGGAAGAGCTGAGCCGCGACCCAGCCGAGCGCCGCTGCCCCTACAGCGGCGTACAGATCAGCGCCGCCATGGTGCTGTCCGACGAAGTGGAAATAGAGCACATCCTTCCCTTCTCTCAAACGCTTGACGACAGCCTGAACAACAAGACCGTGGCCACCCGCCGTGCCAATCGCGTCAAGGGCAACCGCACGCCGTTTGATGCGCGCGCTGATTTCGAACGCGAAGGATGGATCTACGACGCCATCCTGGCGCGCGCCGAACTGATGCCGCGCAACAAGCGCTACCGGTTTGGCGTGGATGGGTATCAGAAGTGGTTGCGTGAAGACAAGGACTTCCTGGCCCGCGCGCTCAACGACACGCGGCACCTGAGCCGTGTTGCGCGCGAGTACCTCAGCCTGATCTGCCCGCAGGCGACGCGCGTGATCCCAGGCCAGATGACAGCGATGCTGCGTGGCAGGTTCGGACTCAACGACATCCTCGGCCTGGATGGCGAGAAGAACCGCAACGACCATCGCCACCACGCGATCGACGCCTGCGTGATCGCCGTCACCGACCATGGTCTGCTGCAGCGCTTTGCCCAGGCCAGTGCCAGCGCGCGCGAGCGCCAGCTCAATCGGCTGGTGGACGACATGCCGCTACCGTGGCCGACTTACCGTGAACATGTGGTACGGGCGATTCACAACATCTGGGTCAGCCATAAGCCAGACCACGACCATCAGGATGAGATGTTCGATCAAACGATCTACAACGCTCAGGGTTTCAGTCGGAGTGCGGCAAAGACGCGTTCCGTCATCCCGTTCCATGCACGCGCTGGTAGCGCTGCGATGCAGCGCCACACGGACAAGAACGGTCAGCCCAAGCCTTACAAGGGGTTGCTATCCAACAGCAACTACTGCATAGAAATCGTTCGATCCGAAGCCGCTTGGGAGGGCGCGGTGATACCGACTTATCAGGCCTATGCATTTGTGCGTGATTACATAAAGCGAAATCCGGGGTGTTCCGATGCTGATGCGACCCGGAGCCTTCGATCCCCCTCCAAGAGTCTCTCAGGCCAACCCCTTGTGATGCGCCTGAGTATCGACGACGCTATTCGGGCTGAGGTGGATGGCAGCCTTGAAACACTCAAAGTGCTCAAGATCAACAGCAGTGGCTCCGTCACATTTGTACGTGTCAATGAAACCAATATCCCAGCCCGCTACGTAGCAAAACTCGCAGCCCAAAAGCTAGCGAGCGAAGGCAAACCGCATGACAAAGCAGCTTTGAACGACAACTTTTTCCAGAAAGCTGTTTCGGCTGGCAGCTTACGTGCAATGAAGGCCCGGCGCATCACCATCTCGCCAATCGGCGAATTGCGCGACCCTGGCTTCACGGAGTAGCACCATGCTTGGCCGCATCGTCGAAGTGGCCGACGACCGGCGCCACCTGTTCATGCATCGCGGTTTCATGGTGGTGCAAGAGACTGACGGAGATCGCAAGGAACTGGGGCAGGTTCCGTTGGATGACATTGCGGCGGTAATCGCCAATGCACACGGCCTGTCCTACACCAACAATCTGCTGGTGGCACTGGCCGAGCGCGGCGCCCCCTTCGTGCTGTGCGCCGCAAACCACAACGCCGTGGGCATGCTGCTGCCCATCGAGGGCAATTTCGAGCAATCACGCCGCATCGAGGCGCAAATTGCGGCCAGTCAGCCGACACACAAGCGCCTGTGGGCGGCCGTGGTGCGCAGCAAGTTGGAACAGCAGGCAGCGGCACTTGAGGCCACGGGCGCCCCCACGGCCCCCTTGCTGGCGCTGGCGCGCAAGGTAAAGAGTGGCGATCCCGAAAACCTGGAAGCCCAGGGAGCTCGTCGCTATTGGCAGCTGCTCTTCGGCGAAGGCTTTCGGCGTGACCAGAACGACGGCGGCCGCAATGCGCTGCTCAACTACGGCTACACCGTGCTGCGCGCGGCCACGGCACGCGCCATCGTCGCTGCGGGACTGCATCCGGGTATCGGCTTGCATCACAGCCATGACAACAACGCCATGCGGCTCGTCGACGATCTGATGGAACCCTTTCGTCCCATCGTCGACCTCAAGGTCTGGCAACTCTGGCGCAATGAGGAGCGCGACGTCACGCCCGAAACCAAGCGCGCCCTCGTGCGAACGCTGTACGACGACATGCAAAGCGAGACGGGCGCCACTCCGGTCACGGTTTGCCTGCAGAAGCTCGCCACCTCGATTGCACAGGTCTACCTCGGTCAACGCGACAAGCCCGACCTCCCCCTGCCCGGACTGCCACTCGCGTTGGCCAGCTCGCTGCAGGACGACTGAAGCGGCGCGCAGGTGCAGCCATGCTCACGGGGTACAGGCTGATGTGGATGGTGGTCATGTTTGACTTGCCCGTGGTGCTCAAGGCCGAGCGCAAGGCGGCCACGGAGTTTCGCAATGCCCTGCTGGACCTGGGTTTCGAGATGAGTCAGTTCAGCGTCTACATGCGCATGTGCACGAGCGCCGCGCAGGTGGACACCTACTGCAAGCGCGTCGAAGATGCCTTGCCCGTCGGCGGCAAAGTCAATATCCTGCAGTTCACCGACAAGCAGTACGAGCGCATCATCTGCTTCCACGGCCAGACCAAGCAACCAGCCAACAAAACGCCCGATCAGTTCGACCTTTTCTGAGTGAAACACGTGCTTTTCCTAGCTCCAGAAGCGAAAAACCCCCTGAAAAATCAGGGGGTTATCGCGCGCAGAGTCTAGACGATTGGGAAATGCGCTCTGGCCGGAACCTGCGCAGCAAATGAATCATGAGCTGCGAGAGTCTAGACGATTGGGAAATGCGCTCTGGCCGGAACGTGTGCCAATTGCATGGCGCAGTCGATTCCAGTCTAGACGATTGGGAAATGCGCTCTGGCCGGAACAGGCCGTCGTTACTTACAACCAGCGGCGCGAGTCTAGACGATTGGGAAATGCGCTCTGGCCGGAACGTCGTCGGCTGCGTCATCAAAGTTTCTTGCAGTCTAGACGATTGGGAAATGCGCTCTGGCCGGAACTGTTGGCAGAGATCAAAGCCGCTGGGGACAAGTCTAGACGATTGGGAAATGCGCTCTGGCCGGAACAGCCATCTCCTCGCACTGCATGCCAGTGTAAGTCTAGACGATTGGGAAATGCGCTCTGGCCGGAACCCTTGGTCTGGGGGGGCGGGGCGCAATGGCATTAAGTTAAGCATCATCGATAAGCCCGCCTGGGCCGCTGCGCCCCGCCAACCCGATGCTTTCGCTCAAAGCTCCTGCCTGGTCTGATCTTGTCGCGTGTGCGCCCGATGAG